>Ga0208644_1000247_pt1 | contig 40835 bp, 58 predicted proteins | sample VirMetDEL_Nov_18_FD_184517 | JGI IMG/M metagenome (GOLD analysis project Ga0208644, IMG submission 184517) | Aqueous microbial communities from the Delaware River and Bay under freshwater to marine salinity gradient to study organic matter... | ecosystem: Environmental > Aquatic > Marine >...
GGTTACCTAGTTTAGTTAAACATGGTATCATACCTATGGTAAAAAGTATTAAGACAAGCGGTATGGTTAAGGATGATCTTAAGCATTTCAACGTAGGATTAGAGCTATCTAATAATGAAATACTTAATATTATGAGTAATGGTACTCCAGAAGTATTAGGAGGTAAGTCTAACATAAGCAGATTCATGGATGGTGCTGTGAACACCTTTGGTAAGGTTACTATTAACACATACTGGACACGCATGTGGAAAAGGATAGGTGGTCAAATATCAATGGCTAAGATGTTTGAAGCTGCTGAAGCTTTCTCTAAAGGTAAGATTGATCCTAAGGTACGTACACGTATGGCTCAGCTAGGATTAGATGAGAAGGATATGATTGGTATATGGGAACAGTTCCAGAAGTATGGCAAGAAGTATAAAGGTAGTTACATAAGCTCATTAGCAGATTGGGATAATACTGAGCTGATGGAGAAGTTCGGTAGAGCAGCTATGAAGGATGTAGATTCTACTATCATTACTCCTGGACGTGGTGATATTCCTTTAGTGTTTCAGAACAGCCAGATAGGTAAGAGTATATTCCAGTTTAAATCATTTACCTCTGCTGCTGCTAATAAGATATTACTATCAGGATTACAACGTAGAGATGCTAATGTGTTAATGGGTTGGGTCACTATGGTAGGGCTAGGTTCCTTATCTTACGCTATACGTCAGCAGTTAGCAGGTAAGGATATATCTGAGATAGACGAGGGTAGGTTAATCTCTGAAGGGATAGCTCGCTCAGGTGTAGGTTCATTAATGACTGATATGACCTTTGCACTTAACCCTTATACACAGAGTGCTAGGTATGCAGGTCTTAATACGCAATCGTATATATTCGGACCTAGTGCTAACTTGATGGGAGATATGTACAGTGCGTTACAACCTCTGGTTACAGGTGAAGAGTTAAAAGATACAGATATGAGTAAGTTAGCTAGACTACTTCCTTATCATAATCTATTCTGGTTACGTAAAGCTATGGAAGAAATAAAGGAGAACTAAGAAGTGTCATTTACTAATCAAACAAAGAAGAACACATACAGCGGGGATGGAGTAACGGCAGCCTTTGCATTCTCCTTTCCTATACTAACAGAGACAGACCTATTAGTACAGATTAAGGATACCAATGGAACGGTTACAAGTAAGACGATCACTACTCACTACACTGTGTCGGGAACTGGTAATAGGACTGGTTTTACTGATTATGCTAGCGGTACTGTTACTTTTACCGTGGGTAATATCCCTGCTGCGACAGATACGGTCATCATTAAAAGGAATGTACCAAGCACTCAAGAGACGGATTATACAGAGAAGGGAACGTTTCCTGCAGAGACACATGAGAGGGCGTTAGATAAGTTAACTATGTTACATCTTCAACAGTCTGAAGATATTGACAGAAGCTTGAAAGTAGATAGTGCTGTATCTGGGTTTGATGGTACATTACCTACACCTGTAGCTGATAAGTTTATTAAGATAGATAGTGCAGGCACAGGTCTTGAACTATCTGATGACACATCTGTTATAGGAACGTTATCTAAAGCTGATGGTACATTCTATGTCGGTGATGGTACTACTATAGTAGCAGAATCTGGTAGTACAGCTAGAGATTCTTTAAATCTAGGCACTTCAGATTCTCCTCAGTTTACAGGTATAGAGGTAGGGCATGCTACTGATACTACTGTAACGAGGGCATCAGCAGGTGATCTTAACATCGAAGGTAATATTATCTACAGAGCAGGCGGTACGGATGTCCCTGTAACTGATGGAGGTACTGGAGCAAGCACCGCAGCAGGCGCTAGGACTAACTTAGGTCTAGTTATAGGTACTGATGTACAAGCATACGATGCAGGGTTAGCTGATGTTGCAGGTCTCACTCCTACAGATGGAAACGTCATAGTAGGGGATGGAGCTAACTGGGTGGCAGAGAGTGGAAACACTGCTCGTACATCTCTAGGACTAGGTACTGGAGATAACGTTACATTCACAGATGTAACTGCTACAGGCAACATAACAGTAACAGGTACAGTAGATGGTAGGGATGTAGCTACTGATGGTACTAAGCTTGATGGTATTGAAACTGCTGCTGATGTTACAGATGAGACTAATGTTAAAGCAGCTTTAGATGGAGCTACTATATCCAGTGCTACTGTAGCTACAGGAGATAAGGTACTTATACAGGATGTAGATGACAGTGATAACTTGAAGTATGTTACGGCACAGAGTATAGCTGACTTAGCCTCCGGAAGTGGTAAGGTCGTACAGGTCAAGACTTATACGTCTAATACTCCAATATCAACTACCACGGTACTACCTACTGATGACACCATCCCTCAGATAACAGAAGGTACTGAGTTGGCTACAATTACTATGACCCCTTCAGATGCTAGTAATAAAATAATAATAAGCTGTTCGTTCTATGCTACAGAGAGTGGGACAGGGAACAGGTATCCTGTGTATGCTTTATTTGATGGAAACTCTGATGCTATACAATCAACACAGGGATTCACTACAAGCGCTAATCACTTCCAAAGGGTACACTTGGAATGGGCTACTACAGCAGGAAGCACATCGTCAAGGACATATTCATGTAGAGGAGGTCCTGGCGTATCAGGAGGTACCTTGTACGTTATACAAGCAGATGGAGCGACAGGGTTATTCAGTACATCTGATTCAATAGTAATGACAGTATGGGAGGTACAGCCATGATAATAGAAGCATTATCACGTTATTATAATAGTCCATTGCCTAACGTAGATATTAGGGGAGGCGTTATAACTAAATGGGGAGTAGAGGGGATACCTCAGCCCAATCAACAGACTATAGATGAAGCATTGACTAAGTACACTGCTGAGGTAGCTACACCTTCACTTATAGATAAGATAGCCTATAGTAAGATCATCAACATAGCTCCTGAGTACATGCAACGTAATATGATAGCAAGATCTGTAGAGTTAACTGATAAGAAGTTAACAGGAGCTGCTTTAACTGAAGAAGAGGTTGCAGAAGAAGCTTACATGAAAGGTATTTGGGACAGGGTAAAAGCACTTAGAAGTCATGCTCAATATTTGAAGAATGAATCCATAGCAGGTAATGATCCAGATATTAACGCAGGATGGTCTGAATGAAGAAGGTAATAGCATTATGCACTTTATGCATAGCTCTATCAGGATGCTCTACTCTTATGTCAGGATTAGCTTCCCTAGCAGGAGGCACTTCCTCTAAAGGGCATGGTAATGATAATGAACTGGTGATAGGATCAGATGTTACTAAGGGAGTTAATACTGGAGATAAGACTGAGATAGATACCGATGACGTACATGGAGATGTAACTAATGGGGATAAGACTAACACTGGCGATAATGCAGGTAATGTTACAGTAGGAGATAAGAAGGAGTATAACGCTGAAGTTATATCATTCGGTCTGAACTGGTGGCAAGCTGTATTAGTTGCTGTAATAGGAGGGTTACTCATACCTAGCCCTCTAAGCTTACTCAGAAGGAGAAAGAAATAAATGGATAGAATCACCCAAGGAATTACAAATCTCCCTATCAGCGGGACTGTAGAGGGTCTAGTGAGTGCAATAGTAGCAGGAGCAGTAGCTTACCTGTGGTATCGCTTTAGGAGGATAGATAAGAAGATGGAAGAATCAGTAAGTAAGCAAGAAGTTAAAGAGATGATTGACGAGAAGGTCAAGCATATAGAGTATATCATTAATGATATTAACAGTGATGTTAAGAGAATGGATTATAAACTAGATAAGGTACTTACTGCACTGTTGAATACCAATAGACAAGGGGAGTGATGAGAAAGCCTAATGCCAGTACATGTATAGCAAAGCTAAGTGTGCTGTTAATTATGTTTTCTTTATTCATGTAATCTCCTTAGGGATATATCCCATGCTCTGATCTTATCTGATCTTCAGACTTCTTTCTCCATACAATAGTGCCGTGTTCTTGATCCCATTCTGTCTTTACAGTATTTAATAAATCCTCTGCTTCATTCACACCATTATGTGTAAATAGATCGTAATAATCCCACATGAACTCATCATAATCTCCTAGGGATACAGTAGGTACCCATTCCATAGTATTAGTAGGTACTGTTAATAAATATACTATTGGGTTCATATTAAACTCCCCATGTTGTTATTGTCATTGTTCCTTTAAGGAGAGGTGCTAGAAATACTAACCCTAATCCTACTATCATTATAAGTAATACTAACCACACAGGAGGGACGGTTTCATCTTCCTTATTCATATTTCTTCATCTCCCTTTCACACATAGCTTTTAAGTATATAACTCTGAAGTAAGCAGGAGGATGAGTAGTGAACTCTGTTCTTCCTGATTCTAATAACTCCATACCTTTATAGCCACCTGTACAAGGTAAGCCTGTAGCTACTAATAATCTTATAGCGAATAGATCAGCCTCTATCTCAGTAGTAGGTTCAGATCCCTTTCCTGTCTTAGTATGTCCTAATGCTATATGAGCTATCTCATGAGCTAATACCTCTGCTATGATCTCGTCTAAGTCATTCGTACTTACCTTACTCTTGAAGAACTCAATGAACCCTGTCATTAATATAACTTCCTTCTTACCTGAATCAGTAGAAGCAAAGGCATTCACTATACTGTTATCATTAATAAGTACAAACTCCATATTATCCCCAAGGATACCTATACCTTTCTTTAACTGGTTGAACATAGGTTCGTATCTCATGTAGTATTCGGTATAACTTACAGCATCTGCCTTAGCATTATCAGTACCTTTATTATTCTTATCCGTATCATGAGAGTATGCAAGTGTTATACTTAATATAAATATTAATATTGCTCTAATCATTCTCTTATCCTGTGTGAATCTTTCGTTACTTTTAAACAGTTATTACATCTACGCTTCTGGTAGGTAGCTGCTCTTGTCTTGTATGTACCGTACTTAATCATATCACTACTGCCGCAAGCAGGACAGTGGTGTACTTCCTTACTGCTAGCTGTATGCGCTTGTTTAGGATTAACATACGGAAGTATCTTACCATACAGTTCTCCTAGTACCTTAACGTCATTAGCACAATACTCAGTCATTCTATCCAGTGCTTTAGGGCACTTCTTAAACATAATGTCTAGCCATGTCTGAATGCCTCCTGGATCAGTCTTAAGATCTAAGCCAAAGTACTTACAGCTATACGCTAGACTATTACTGTTTAAGTTAAAGTGTTTCTTCATTTGCTTCATCGTATCGTCAGTAGGCAGTTGCCCTAATGGAGGTAAGCCATGATAAGCTATCCTCTTCTGTACCCATTTAACATCAAAGGATTCACCATTATGTCCGATGATACTATCAGCTTCAATCAATACCTTACTGAACTTCTTAAGCAAGGACTTATCACATTGGTTCTTATCCCATACGAGAGTATGTACTTCATCCTCTCCATGCCACTTATAACATATACATATAATCTTATTCTCTTCTAGTATCTGATTATGCCCTATAGTCTGGTTAAATCCTGGTCGCCAGAACCACCCTACGCAGGGGCTTGTCTCTATATCAAATAATAATACTCTCATTTCAACCTCTTATCCATCTTTCTTAACTTCTTCAGTATCTCTTCTATATTTCTTTCCTGCTTATCAGCGTCTGGGTAACACCAGATTAAACCTGCTACCATAACTAACAGTACAAGTGTCGTAACTAACAATGCCCCTATTAATATTTCCATCATAACTCCTTAACCTCTATCTCTACTCGAGGATTCTCTCTATCTATCTCACATTTATATACATGCATCTCTACTACTTGACTATCATCCACCCAGTAGTTAGCATCTGTAATACAATCCTCAATTACTTTAACATAATTAGATACATCGTACTTCCTTCTATCTCCTCTATAGAAACGGTAGGTACAGGAGATAGGTCCTTTATAAGGTTCTCTATCCTTGCCTAGTATCTGAGATACCTCGTACTTATAATCTCTTCCCTTGGCGCTCATGATCTTCCTGTTACGATGAACAGTATAGACAGTATTGATACTAGGAGGGAATGGTGCTGTAAGTTTTACCATGGGGACACCTCATCTATATGTAACCTATAGAAACCTATTATCATATCAATCTCCCCACCTCGTCTACACTATCCACCATAGTAATAAGGGATAAATCTTCCTTACTAATAGTACCCATCTTCAGTAACATCTCCTTAATAAACTCTACTAGCGGAGCATAGAAGTAAGAGTCAACTAATACGATAGGTACCTTCCTAATCTTACCACACTGTATCAATGTTAATGCTTCGAAGAGTTCATCTAATGTACCGAATCCTCCTGGCATTACAATGAAGATGTCAGTGTTCTTAAAGAAGGCATACTTCCTACTAAGGAATGACTCATAGTGTAATGTTATATTCTGATAGGGGTTAGGCTTCTGTTCAAAGTCTAAGTATATGTTAAGACCTATAGCATTAGAGGTACCTTCTTCATAGCACCCTCTATTACCTGCTTCCATTATACCAGGACCTCCTCCTGTCATCACATCATAACCACTATGCCCTAACATCTTAGCTATATCTAGTGTTAGCTTATAATACTTATCCTCTGGTTTAAAGCGGGCACCTCCGAAGATGACTGCTCTCTTATTACTTGAATCATTTAAGTTAATCTCTGAGACATTCATCTCATTGTATATCCTACTAATGCTTGTCATGTGTTTTCCTTAATAAAATCATACGGATGCTGATCCTTCTCTCGTCTCATCCAGAGAAGTACTGCACTCTCTTCTAGTCTATCTAGTTGTCCGTGCATCTTATATATAGCTTTAACTCTACGCCATGCTAGCTTAACAGAGTGCTTCTTACTTTCCAGTAACTTATATACCTTGACAGGACCTAGACCATTAATACCTTTAATGTTATCTACTCTATCTCCTAGTAACATCTGGGCACAGAACCATACGAATCCAGTACCTAGTATCTTCTTACCTTCTAGCTTTAATCCCCCTGGATCCTTAGCCAGTACCTTCCTGCCAGTAGCTATATCATAGTGCTTACCAGGAACCATCCATAAGTCTTTATCGATCGAACATATAACTGTATCCTTAGATTGCGATGATGCCATCTCGTCATCAGCCTCTTGTCCTTCGACAAGTACAGCATCAAGTTCATCTATCATATAGTCTCTTAATGCTTGGTAATGTACAGGCTTCTTGCCTGATCTATTACCCTTATAAGGTATAGTCTTAGCAACTCCTTCCCTGAAGTTACCCTTACCTGTTAAGTACAAGGTGTACTCATCACTCTTAGTATCCTCTAGTATCTTATCTATTGTATTGTTCAGTAACTCTATAGCAAAGGAAAGGGGCATAGAGTCTATCTCTGTGTCTCTTATAACTCCCCACTCTCTAGCTTCCTTAGCTGAGCGGAAGGATACCTCAATACCATCTCCGTAATCTATCCAATACAATGTCTTCTCACTAGCGAATCCTATCCTGTAAACAAGTACATCGCCGTCGATTAAGGCTCTCATTATATTACATCAAAGTCGTCTGAGTCATCACCATCTACATCAAATGGGGCTACGTCATCCTCAGGTAGTGCCTCAAAGTCAAAGCCTTCTTTATCCCCTCCTCCAGAAAACTCTACTAAGTCCTTAACCATGAGCCCATCATACTTGAATGAGAACTTACTAGGCTTATACTCGAATACACTGATGCGTACATCACAGATACTGCCATTACCTACTGAGCCTTCAAAAGGTTGTCCATACTTGTCAAAGACAGGAGGCTTGATAAGCTCCTTACCTTGGGAGCTAAGTACATTCTTCTGGAATGTTACAAAGGTCTTATCGTTCTTGTTCTTTAACTCTTTCTGTAACCCTAGCTTCTTAAGCTTAGCGTACTCAGCTTCAGTTAGGATAACATCAATAGAGTATTCCTGTTCTGTGCTGTCGAACTTATTATGAGTATGGTTAACGACTGCCCATTGTACTTCTTTATCTTTTAATGTGATAGTTTTATTCTTGCTCATAGTTTTCTCCTGTTAGTAATTTAAGTACCTTGTCTAAGTCTTCCTTTATTCTAGTATCATCAGTGCCGTACCTAGTTTGATAACTACGCAGCTCCTCTAGTATACCCACAGCATCTTGATAGCTATATTTATCAATCTCTATCTTCCCTATCAATGTGCTTCACTCCAGTTGTCACCTTCACCTAGATCTGCTACTACTGGTACGTCCAGTATGAATGCAGTCTCCATTATCTCTTTTAAACGTATAGCCTGTTCCTTAGTACCGCTCATACATAGTTCATCATGCACAGGCAGTAGAACAGGTATGCCTTCCTCATATGCCTTGATCATGGCTTCAATAGTCTGATCAACGGCACTGCCTTGAATTAGTTTATTCAATGCTTTATACTCAAATGTTACCTTCCTTCCATCTATTATCATGGATGGATCAATAGCACTGTACCTACCTCCTATTGTCTTGATTGCCTTTCTATCTTGCATTACTTTCATACACTTCTGATTCAGCTCGTGTAAGTATGGCGCAAGTGTATTGTACTTGTCAAGTATTATTTTAGCTTTTCTTACATCTACCCCTAGTTGATCTGCTAATTTATTAACACCCATGCCGTAGCTGACACCTAAGTTAATAGCCTTAGCCTCTCGTCTACCGATACCTACCATATCTGCTACCATCTGGTGCATATCTAGGTTAGCATCTTTGTTAAACTCAGTAGCAATCAATGATGCCCCTTCACACTTAAGCTTATTAGCATAGTGTACTTGCAGTCTACCTTCTTGGTTAGAGAAGTCAATGGCGTACCATCTCTCCCCTTCCTCTGGTATAAACATACTTCTACACATCGGTCCGAAGACTGGGTCTCTACTAGGAATCTGCTGCATGTTATAACCTGTACAACTGAAGCGTCCTGTTCTAGCCCTCATAATATGAAGCTCAGGGAATACTCTACCGTAATCTCCTTGCCCCATATCAGGACTGGTATACTCTTGTATCTCTAGTACCTTATTAACAAAGTCTCTATCTATCTTCAATGCCTTACGTGCCTCTACTATAGCCTTACATAGTGGATGTGTTTGGTTCTGCATCCAAGGCGTAGTGATAGAAGCATTACCTGCCTCTGTTCTAGGGTACTCAATGCCTAGCTTATCAAAGATGACAGGCATATCCTTACTAGAGTTGATACCGAATTCCTGTCCTGCTATCTTGTAGCATTCATCATGGTACTTCTTAATCAAAGGGGTCATCTCATCCCGTATCTCTCTAGCTCTCTTTAAGTCTACCCTTATCCCTCTCCTTCTATAGTCTAAGCATATATGTGTTACCATACTATACTTAAGGGCTATGTTCATATCAATCTTATCTTTAAAGTATAAGAATAGTTTCTCTGTACATTCAACATCTTGTATTGCATACTTAGCTACCGTCTCTAACGATGATGCCTGTATGATGTCCATGTTACTCTTACACCACTTCTCTAGCTTCTTCTCATCAGGTCTCTCTCGTACCCATTCCTCGCCATTCTTCTCAGCTCTAGCTTTAGCTATCTCTTCCTTCTTTAAGTAAGGGTACAGGTCTAGCTCATGCACCTTATCACATAGTCCCTTGTTATCCTTCTTCATCTTGAGATACTTACGTGCTAGTATATCTAAGCTGTGACTGAGTAATGAGCTATTGTATAAACGACTCATGATCTCAGTATCGTATAACTCTTTATCTTCTAGTCGAAGAATCCCGTAAGCACTAAGCCCCCCCAAATCATAAGAAGCATTGTGGCAAATAATACTATCGTGTCCATCTACTATCCCCTGTAATTCGTTTAAGTTAGTTATATAACCGCTGCTTCCATCATAAGATTTATAAGCAGTACCTAATAATTCATAGTCACAGTTAGGCAAGTGGTGACGCCTGTATACCCAACCCGATCCTAGCCCTCTATCTATATAAGGGTCTTTAGTTTCTATATCTAATACTACATACTTCATCACTATCTCTCCAAGTCTATATTATATCACCTTTCATGTCTGACATCATAATCTCTAGGGTGCGAATCTTATCGGAAAGTACTTCCTTATCCATGCATAACATATCAATTAAATCTGATTTATCAGCTATATCAGCAGCCATTTCTCTTGCTAGGATCTTATAGGAATCTAGTAACCGTGAGTTACTAACTTCTAAATACTCGCCTACACGCAGGCTAGAAGCTTCATAAACTGCACCATATTCCATGTGAGCTTCAGCGATACTTTTACCTTCATGTATGTCATGTACTGTAAAGTCCCCTACATCATAACCTGTAAAATTAATACCTATTAACTTGCTCATTATTTACTGCCTCCAAATGTATAGAACTGATACTCCACTCCGTCTATAGTAAGCGTAGTATTAGCTACTGTTTCGTCCTCTTTAGTCTTTCCTAGCTGTATCTTAGCTAGATCATTCATACTTTCTACTTGCAGGTAGACCCCCTCTGGATGTACCTCAAAGCATGTTATCTTAACATCTAAGATAGATTCAAGCTCCTTAAGATGTCCGTGAATACTTTGTAAGTATGTTATTGCATTATATGTTCTCATATTATATCCTCATGGTTTATCGGGCAACGGCATCCAGTGGGTAGCCCCGAAAATTCTCTCATCGTATACTATTAACGTATAATTATGCTCATCTTCATAGCAATTCTCTCTGTACCATACTTCTTTATGATCTGATTTTGATTTTCCTTTATATATTGCAACAGTGATTTCAGATGTAAACTCATCCGCAGGATATAGTAATATTGCTTGACCGATTTCAGGCAGCATATCTTTAACGCTTATCCAACTTTTATTATTTGTCATATTATGTCCTCTGCATCTAATTCAATCCACTCGCTAAGCTTACCAGTATCAGTATCATACCTTAACTGAACGGTCTTACCATCTGCTTCGCCAGTCATTCTATCCTTTAATACTCTAATTGTCAAGGTATTTCTTTCACTTTCTTCTTCAGCTAACTTGTTTCTCTCTAGTCCAAGTATCATAGATGACCAGAACATAATGGACTGAGAACCTCTTAGCGATGATGCCGTAATAGTCTTACCCTCTTCAAAGCTCTTACCTTCCGGCTTAGCTAAGTGTGATACTACTATCACTGTTACATTTAATTCAACAGCTATCTTACCTAGCTCTGCCATCATCTTATCAATGCCCTGTCTCTCATCCTTCATTGATGCTGCAAGTGCAGTAATATTATCTATTGTAATTACTTGAGCACCTGTGTACTTAACATAGTACCTTAACTTATTGTACAGTGATTCAGGTGTTGGCAAGTCTGCATTGTTATGTATGAATAACTTACCTTCAAAGGATGATAGCTCTCTCTCTACTTCTTCTATATTAAAGGTTGCATCAGGTCTGTGCAGTATCTTGTTCATCTTATAACCTGCCATTCTTAGTAATACATCCTTACTTGTCTGTTCAAAGGACATAACCACACATTTAACATTATTATTCAATACCAATGATGCCACTACGTCACGCAAGAAGATAGTCTTACCACTGCCGGATCCTGCACATATAGTATATACTGCCCCTCTCTGCATCCCATAGGTTATTTCATCTAGCTTACTGAAGCCCCATGGGATGCCCATAGTAGGCGGTTCTAAACCATCCTCGAGTATATCTTTAATTGACAGTAGCCCAGTAGGTCTTACCTCCTTAGCGTTGAATAGTGCGCTTCTAAGCTCTGCTGCTCGCCCTGCTTTGACCATGTCGTTAGCATCTTTTAAAGGTATCTTAGCAATACGTACCTTACCAGGTTCAAATAGATCAATACATTCTGCTGTTGCTTTCTGCCCTGCTTCATCTTGATCAAAGAGTAAGACAACATGCTTAAACTTTGATAGATATTCTAAGTGCTTACTTAATTCTCTCTTAGCTCCACCTGCCCCCGATGGTATACTAACAACAGGGAAGTGCTTACCTTGTGCCTCTGCTACACTTAGTGCATCCAGTTCCCCTTCGACCACAGTGATAAAGACATTATCCTTTGGAGAGTATAGCTGCTGCCCGAATAGTAATGCTTGTGTTGTGTCCCCTAATGCTGAGAACTTCTTGCCCTTACCTCGTATCTTTTGCGCTACCTTCTCGCCCTTATCATTAAAGTAATTAGCTATGTGTACTACTTCACCTTTCTTATTCTTTCCTACCTCGTAATTGAAATGCTCACAAGTAGTCTTTGTTATTCCTCTGCTTCCTAGGTCTGTGCAATGTCCTCTTATTAAATCTGGGTTCATAGCGATGATGCCCTCTTGTTCTTCGTCATCTGCAAATACGTGATGTGAGCAGGCATGACAGTGTTTTGAACCGTTATCATATATTATTAAATTATCTCTGCCCTTGTCGTTACAACTAGGACATTGCTCTCTCGATATTACATTGCCTCTAGTCCTTTCCATATTAATCACCCTTTACTTTGTACTCAATATACTTATTAAGAACAGTTCTTATAATTTCAATATCTCCGTCGTACCTGATAAATGAATGAAAGCTGTCCAGATAATCTACGACACAATCTTCTATAATAGTTTCTAATATATCAGTAAACATTGTTCTTTCAATCTCTGCTATTTCTTTCTCTCTGTGGTATGCTGTTAATGATTCATCATACCATTCCCAGTTGTCAACTCCTCCTGCTTCTAATGCTCTGAGTTTCGCCCTGCTGTCAATAAGGTCAGTATACTCTTCGGAAGTTATAGTGATGTCTTTCATATTAATAATATCCTGTTCTCTGTCTCTCGTGTTTAATCAACTCTCTGTTATACTCAGTCATAAACTCTAACAATAGCTGCTTAGTCTGCGTCCTAAAAGGATTAATAGCTACTGAGTAAGGTCTCCAGTTGTTATCCTCTGCTACTTTCTTAGCGATGATGCCCATTGGTGTGATTGATATATCGTAACTCATTATAACACCTTATCCACTAATCCGTATTTAACACTTGCTTCCGCATCTAACCAATTATCCCTGTCGCAATCTGCTCTTAACTTCTTAATAGTCTGTCCTGTATTTGTCGCAAGCACCTTCAATAGCTTGTCGTAAGTTTTCTCAGCATGCTCCAGATCAATCCTCATGTCTGTTACTTGTCCGCTTGTGCCTGATAGCACTTGGTGGATCATAAACTCACTATGCGGCAGTATGAAACGCTTACCTTTAGCTCCGCTGCTAGCTATTACTGATCCCATACTTGCAGCTATACCTACTACTACTGTTGATACATCGCTCTTAATCAATCTCATCGTGTCTACTACGCTTAGCCCTGCGCTGCAACTACCGCCTGGTGAATCAATGTATAGCTTAATATCGTCTTGGTTAATAGAATCTAAATAAAGAAGGTGAGCTACTAAGCTGCTGCAACGCTGTGCGTTTGTATCGCCTGTTAAGAATAACACCCTATCCTCAACCATCTTATCGTAAATATCTTTATGTTCCTTCATGATGATGCCCTTATAGTTTATCTGCAAATGCTGCTAATTGACTTCTCTCTACTTGGTTCAATCTAACATACTTAATAAATGAGTAATCACTATACAGTACCTTATCAATTAAATCTTGAAATCCTTTGTACTTATCCTTACTTTTCTGCTTGTTATCCCCCATTATAATAACCTTACTATGCGATGATGCCCTTCCGATAAACTTCTTGATTTGTGATAAGGTAGCATCTTGCGCCTCATCTAGTAATAAAACACTATTATTATAACTTGCACCTTTTATAGTTGCTAAGCTCTTACCTTCAATCTGACCTGTTTGAATGCCTTGATTCCATGTATCCTTAGCACCGTAACTTACTTGATTAATAAACTCTACAGCACAGTTGAAGCCTGATAAATAGGGGTCTAGCTTTTCTTGCTCAGTACCTGGTAAAAAACCCATGTCCTCGTCTTCATCGCACACCATCGGGCGACTTATAACAATCTTGTCTATCTTATTCCTACTGAACATGTCTAAGGCGTAAGCAGTAGCAATGAGTGTTTTACCTGAGCCTAAAGCTCCATCAATGATTATTAATTCTATATTCTTATCACACAATGAGGCTATAAGTTCTTTTTGCTCGTCATTCTTAGCAGTAATCTTCATCAATGACATTTACTTAGCTCCTGTATAAGATGATTTGTGATAAGCATCTGACCCTGCATAGGTACCATCTGCCGTTACCCAGTATTCTCTACCACTCCCCAATGCCCTGGCTTTCGCGTCACCTTCTTTCGTTACATATACAATCTTAGACACTCCTCCATCATTCGTAGTAAATAATGATCCTGCACCTAGTTCTTTAAAATCAATATGAGTGAATACACTATCCTGATCATCCTTAACGCCGTCTAGTAAATGCTCACTTATCATCATATCTATATAGTGCTTGGCTTTCTCTAGATCTTCAATACCGTTCTTATCTTTATATCTCGTAACGTACTTGATAGCGTTACCTTGCATGTAGCTCAGATTATTCTTGTTAATAAAATCAATGGGTTCAATCTCATACTTGCTGTAGTGACTACCGCCTACTTGTTTACTCATTTTCTAACCACCTTTCCAATGTCTTAACTGCGCTATCTTTATCTGTAATATCTTTTAATCTAAATCCGTCGTTATCGAATATAAATATCTTTTCTTCTTCCCCTTTCTTGAACATAATACACAATGATAATCCCCTTACATTCTAATTTCACAATATAGCGTCAATTCCGGTACTTCAGGATAGCTCCCGTCTAGCTCGTAGCTCATTATAACACTTTGTTTCTCTAGTGTTTCTACTTTCATATACTTGTTATTAATCTCAATAATCTTTACCTTTAATCCGCTGAATGTTCTCCATACTTGCCCTGTCTTAAAAGGTGGTTGGTACATAGTGAATGATACGTTTATACTGTCATCTTGATACTTAAAATCAATGGGCATAAAAGTCATTGATCTGTCGTTATCATCATCCATAGGCAGTCTTAATACCTTATCCTCACTTAAAAACTCAGCTTCCGTCAAATCTAAATCAATATCAGCTATCTGCTGCGCTAAATACTTGTCTAATTCAGTTTGTAAGCCCCTTGCTCCAGTCTTATTATCAATACATTGCTTTATAATCTTATCAATTCTATACCTAGTTAGTTTATGATCAATTCCTAGTGCGTCTAGTACCTCAATAGCTTGACTTACTACGTTATCCCTAGCCTTAGCTATCTGTTTCATGTGCTCAAGTGATAGTTCATGCAGCTCGGCAACTAGGCTAATACGTCCTGCTAGCTCTCTAATCATGCCATTATCTGCTAATTCATCGTGTAAAGCTTTCTGCTTAGCCTCATTAGTTGCAGCAAACCCCATAGCGGAGCTTTTGTCTTTTCTAGCGTCCCTCATGTGCTGAAAGTTACCACCTAGGATAAACAAAATACGACTTGTATCAATAACTTCATCATTCCTATTACTTACTGTAAGCTTTTGACCTTCAATAATCTTTAGCATCTGTTGCTGCAAAGGCACATTGAAGCCGTTTCTTGTATCTGCTGTACATAGTTTATCAAATTCATCAATAAACACAATAGATGATTCTACTTTCTTCGCTCCATCTTTGCCGGATTGCTTGACAAAGCCCCTAAAAGCATCGCTAAAAGATAGCCCTACATAGCCCTCGCTGCTTAAATCCTTAGCGTTAATAGTATGAACGTCCCTTCCTGCACACTTTGCAAGAGTTTCTACTAGGTATGTCTTACCGACTCCAGTAGAACCAATTAACATGATAGCACTGCTTTTGTAAGCTTGTTCTCTTCCAGTCTTATATGCTGCTAGCTCTTTAGCTTCATGCATAAATAAGGCGTAGCTAAGTGCTTTCTTAGCCTCATCTTGAGCAACAACGTACTCGTCTAGGAATTGTTTAATAAGTTTAGGCGTCTTTATCTTATTTGTCATAATATATCCTTATAGATTTTCACTGAATTTCGTTAGTAAATCATCATAATAGTCAAAAAACTCATTAACTCCCTTTGTACCTTCAGCGCATTTATCAATCGGACTCATCCCAAACTTAAGATTCTCATCTTTAAAGTATTGCTGTAATGCATCTAATTTATAAAATGACCTCATTCTTTCAATTACGTTACCAATCTTGCTTAAATCATTACGTAAAATTAATAAGTTATCTTGCTTATACATAGTAAACCTACCTTTAAATTTGATCAATTATTAAATCTGCTAGTGCATAAGCACTTAATCCCATAACGTCCTCGTATGATACATCAATATTAAGCGCATCAGCATCGTCTAGTATTTCATCGCTTGAGTGATTGCGTAAGTATCTGATTAATAAAGTATCATCTTCTAACTCTTCAAATCTTTGCAGTGCTGTTTCTAATCTGTTCATAATACCACCTTTATATTGTTTCTATGAATTGCTGTAACTCTTTGGCATACTTAATATTGTTCAGCATGTCTAGCGTTTGATTGTATTGATCGTGCATAAACTCTTTATTGTCTCTATAATACAATACTTGTAGATAAAAGTCAATAGCATGGTAAGTAACTGCTCGGGAATCATATAATTTACTGCACAGTATCCTAACTGCTTCCGCTTCATCAGTAGCGCTGAATGTCAAGTCATGTTCAACATGTATAAAGTCATGACAAGCCCTAAATAAGTTGTTTAAATCTAAATCACAATTCCTCATTGTTTTATAATCTTCGTAGCTATCTCTAACCCACAGTATACTACTGCTTTCTAATTCATGCTTAACATACTTTAAGCTTTCCACCATGTCCGAATCTGTATACTTTACTTTATATCCGTGCTTATCTTCATAGCCCTTGATAATGACATTTAAAGCATTGCTAGTTGTAGCATTAAGCAATGATAGCTCTTGCATAGTGATATATAAGTCTTTATATCTTTGCATATCTTCATAAAGCCTAGTTTGCTCATTTATTGCGGTTTCTATAATCATCTTAATTGCCTCTTGGTTCTTGTTTATCTGCTTACCATTATATAGTATGCTGTCACTATGTCAATAGCTTTTCATCATTTTTTTGCATTTAATTCTATAGTTCTTCACTTCTTTAATAGCTTCATTCCATGTATTATAACCATCACCTAGCTTTGAGCATCTTTTATAATTAGTATTTCCACAAAAGACACTGCTATAAATACGCTTTAAATCATTCCCATCATAAAACATTTTGACTTTTCTTTGCTTGAAATACCTTATAACGTACTTTGATTGCTGCTCAAAAGAAATCTTACTTAGCTTGTCTGTAGTGGTGCCTAGACTTTCTGCGGTTGGCTCAGTAAATTGTATCAAGCCAACAGCTCGAATTGGACTACGTATTGACGTACTAAAAGTGCCGTGTGTCTCATAAGCTATAACAGCGCATACATCTAACGGGCTTGCTGCTATGCTTAATGCTATCTTTATTATTGAAGTAATCATTACTTGCCTCTCTTCTTATCATCGTAAAACTCTTCAGTCAATATTCTATATACTTCATTGTAAAACTGTTCTTTTGTCATTGAGCGTCTAACGTCTAGCGGTATGTATACCCACTTGTTCACTATAATTGCATCACCCATACTACACCCTTTCCTATCCAACCATCTAATGCTAAGCCTCCAATAACCCCTATTAGTACACCTAATAAGAAATATGCTTGACCACTCATAATAAACCTGCCTCGATTAATTCTCTTTCTGTATATATACCATTAACTAATAAGGAGTCTACATAGTCACTAAACCCCTGATCATAAGCAATAGGATCAATCCTGTATAATGCTAGCGATGCGCTGTAAGTGTAGTCACAAATCTCTATATCTCCATATACCTCATCTAGCATCTCATTATATTGCTCTTTTATGTCAAATTTGTTCATTTTCTTACACCTTACCCTTAGTTACATTAAACACTTTGTTATCCTCAGCATGCTCATGCAAGTTACTATATACATCATCAACAATATCTTGCACTTGACTGTTATATCGTGTAAACCCGCTACTTAACACAAAGCATAAGCTGAGCAGTAAAGCCATTAAAAACACTGTTAAAATCGTTGATATAATCATTTCTTCACATCCTTAACATAATCAATTATTAACTTTCTAAGGACTTGTTGCCTTGTCCCTTTCATAATATAGCAAGCCTCATCTAATAATGCAAGCTCATATTCACTAAAATGTAGAAATAATCTTGCTCCCTTGCTGTACTTCTTTATCTTTCTTCTGCTATTCATTTCTATAAACTCCTATCTTCTCTAATATAGTAACATAGTCAAAGCGACCGCCATCTTTATAAGTCTTATTCAAGCACGTACCTCTTAATGCTTCCCTGTTAGTTATATACTTCTCGATAAAGTAGTCTATATCACGCCAACCGCAATATTCCCTAAACACGTCATTATAGAATTTAACACATATCCTATAGCTTGTATTTAGTTGATCTTTATTCATTATAACACCTTACTTGTTTTTAAGGAATTAATAAACGGCATTAATGTGTCGTTATAGAATGTTACAGCCTTATCCCCATCCATTTTATATATATCATCTTTACTAAATGCTAACCATTCATCTATAGTGTGCTGTTGACAGCCTACTGCTAACACTTTATTGACTGTATCTAGCACTGTTTTATATCCTTCAAGCGGATAATCTGTTATTTCTTTACCGTTACCTGCTGTTATATACCTTAAGTCAGCACCTTCTAAGTTAGCACCTTCTAAGTTAGCACCCCTTAAGTTAGCATCTCTTAAGTTAGCACCTTCTAAGCTAGCACCTACTAAAATAGCATCTTCTAAGTCAGCACCTGCTAAGTCAGCACCTACTAAGTTAGCACCTACTAAGCTAGCACCTTCTAAGTCAGCACATACTAAGTTAGCACCTTCTAAGTTAGCACCTTCTAAGCTAGCGCCTACTAAGCTAGCACATACTAAGTTAGCACCTTCTAAGTTAGCACCTTCTAAGCTAGCGCCTACTAAGCTAGCATCTCTTAAGTTAGCACCTTCTAAGTTAGCCTTAAAACCTCTAGCACCCCTTAAGTTAGCATCTCTTAAGTTAGCACCTCTTAAGTTAGCATCTCTTAAGCTAGCACCTTCTAAGTCAGCACCTACTAAGTTAGCACCTTCTAAGTTAGCACCTTCTAAGCTAGCACCTTCTAAGTTAGCATCTCTTAAGTTAGCACCTTCTAAGTCAGCATCTCTTAAGTTAGCACCTTCTAAGTTAGCCTTAAAACCTCTAGCACCTTCTAAGTTAGCATCTTCTAAGTTAGCACCTTCTAAGCTAGCACCTACTAAGATAGCATCTTCTAAGTCAGCACCTACTAAGTTAGCATCTCTTAAGTTAGCACCTTCTAACTTAGCATCTCTTAAGTTAGCACCTTCTAAGCTAGCACCTACTAAGTCAGCCTTAAAACCTCTAGCACCGTTACTACCTAACCACTCTTTATGAGCAGCTAATATCTTATTTAGTTTATCTTTATTCATTATAATTATCCTTATTGTTTATCTTCAACTAACACTATAACCCTTATTAATACGTTGTCAAGTCTTTTCTTCATATTTATTTATATATATTTTATTAAATAATGCTTGACATTCATTTAAAAATATGATAGAATTTAGTTCTTGTACTAAGTTACTAAGAAGTTCCAAAGAGAACTCTTAAAAACTAACACAAAAGAGGAAGCATCACCTTCCTATACTCTTTATATATCTTTTAATCTACATCTAATAAGATACATATTAACTCATTAATAGCATACATTAATAAAGCTATGTGAGGTAATAATATAAAGTATAACATCTTATTTATCTCCTTTTCTTAATAATAAATCTATAAAGGATGCAGCTAAAGCATATACAGTTATAGCACTTACACTTAGTCCTACTATAGCACATATAGTAATGTATATATTATATAACATCTTATTCTCCTTATATTACTGCTTATCATTATTCCACTCAAAGGAATCATCTCCATTCTTATCCATCTTAATTATTCCTATTACTAAGTAGCCTATCATACTTAGAAAGAATAAGCTAGGTATCGTTATTAGTGTTATTAATCCAAACATCTTAGTATCCTCCAATATTTATTATTATTAGCTCAAGTGAACCAGTCTTAATGTAGTATTGTAATGAGTATTCATAATCAGCATTCATTTCAATAACCTCACTTGGTGTTGTTATCTTACCTACTACTATAGTATGTTATTATACTGTGTCAAGCATTATTTTAATATTTATTCAATTAATTTCATAGAGTAGCCATTCTGGTATACTTCTGCCTGTCCATCTCATATCCATTATACCCCTTTTACTCTTATAATATTCTCTATAACTCTCCACTATATCCTGCTTATCATTATTAGTAACCTTAGCTATACTAAATGGCTTATCTCTTACTATATCACTAGGAAGCATTCTAAGGCACTCTATAAAGATATCGTTACTCTTATGTACCTTACCATACCTGTAAGTATATTCTCTGAATAGTGCTGCTGTATGAGCTAATAGCCATGATAGATTAGTCCTATTATCCAGTAATGAGAGAGTAGTTGGATGATTCTTATGAGTCATCTTATATAATTTATCACTGTTATACCCCTTCAATCTCAATACAGTACATAGTAGCTGTACACTCTCTAAACACATCTTAACAACATGCTTATCACATTGATACTGTGCTGCTTTAACAGGGCTGTAAGATAATACAAATATATTCATTATAATGTCCTCATATTGGTTATTACAGCTATTACAGTAGCATACTGTCATAATATGTCAATAAATATGTGTAAATTAGGGTAAAAATGGGTGCATAAGTGAGTATATGTGACAGTATTGTAATAGGACTGAAGCCCAGTAATACGCTGCATTAGCTTGAGAAGAGCGTTGCCCTCCAGTATTCTCCCCACTTACTCCCTCACGCACACAAGGTACATACTGCACTGCAATAAATACTAATCATTGATACCTATAGGGGGTCTTTGAAGGGGGTACGGGGGGTTTCGAGGTTGCGGCGATGTAATATTAATGCTCCACTATGACCGCCATGTAGAATTATATTTAGAAACTAATCCTATCTTAGAAAGACTAGGGGGAATATCTACCAATATATACTCTTTACTGAGCTTCTAAGGGGTCTTCCTTGAGAGATCAGGTATAAAGGTAAGCTACCCTACTGCTCTCCTCCTAATCTCTTAATGTAGGGCTTTATATGAGCTCTTCTTAAATCCTAACACCATACGCTATGATCACACTAGAAGCGAGCTGTCAGTAATTAATTTAAAATAAATAGGATAAAGGGCTTTACTTCTTAATAAATTTATGGTATAATCTTCCTATAGATTACTTAGGAGATCTTTAAAGAGATACTCCTTCCCCTTTATTTTATATTAATAAACTACTAAGGATACTTAGATGTACTACTTAAAGATAGGTAATAGGAGAGTCAATCCTGCATCAGTAACTCATATAGATGTCCTAACCTTCCTAGTGTTAGGAGGATATAATCCTAGTATAGATTATTCCAGAAGGCTTTGGAGCTTCATACATGAATTAATAGAATTAAATAGGAGATATGGTTATGCCGAATAGGTACGTATGTTCAGCTATAGAGGAAGTAAGAAAGGCTCTAGCTGTTTATAAGGATGATTATAAGATTGCTAGTGAGAATGGCTTTGAAACATTAGTATTCTCTACAGCGAGCTATAGACATGTGTTAGCTCTTACAGAGGAGATACAGACTTATGTCAACAGAATGGAAGCTTCCCTTCAAGATAGGAAGGACTTAGAGTACTGGTATGAACGTAAGAAGGAACTTAAGGCTGATGTTAAAAAGCTTAAGAAGAAGAAAGAGAAGTTAGAAGGTAAGAAGAAAGGTAAGACTAAACCTTACAGTGATTTACGGGATAAACTACATGGCTAAGAAGACTGAAGTAAAGAAGGCATCTCCTAGGTATAGTGAGGCATGGGCTAACTGGTTCTGTGATACTATGATCGAGGAAGGACTAGAAGTTAAGACTATGGCGGAGAAGTACCCTGATAAGTGCCCTGCATTCCGAACAATATATAGATGGCAGGAGAGACATAAGGAATTTGATGAGAAGGTCAATCAGGCTAGGGAGTACTTAGTGTTAGGGTGGATGGCAGAGCTAGATGCTCTTGCTAAGGAAGATACGCCTAAAGGGCTAGAGAGAACAGAGATACAAGCTTACGCTGCTGATAAAAGGGCTAAGATAGATGTGTTAAAGTTTAAGATAGCTAAGGTAGCTCCTATGTTAACAGAGAAGTACAAGGCTAGTGCTAAGGCGACACCAGTAGATATAGCAAGGGCAGCAGCTCCTACTATCATCGTGCAATCTTATTCTAAGCGAGCTGAGGACGTTGATGATGAAAGTAGACCTAAGTGATAAAGACATCGAGCTGATAGCATTAATGATATGGGAAATACTATATGAAGATAAGTGAGTGCTTAAAGGTAAGTGAGGCTAAACCTTTCCACCTAAACTACAAAGGTGTAGATATATACTATAGAGATTTTGACATAGCTTACCACAGTGGAGATGATGGAGATTATGTGTTGATTAGTTTACGTAGATCAATAATGATGACTAGACTGCCAAGCTCATCTATTAATGAGTTCCATCAGTATATTGAGATGCTAGCAGCTATGCAGACTCTTGAAGATAAGATATTAACATTAACATCAGAGGATAAGTAATATGTTTGTACTAACAAAGTCAGGAGCAGCCCTCCGTCATGATTTAATATACCAATTCAATATTGAGGAGCATGAGGAGAAGTTCCACATCTTCTGTTATGAGATAGAGCCTGCTGTACCTATTGAGTACAGTATCAGTGAACATGATACCTTTGAAGAAGCTTACAAAGAGCTAAGCGAGCTAGTAGATTTAATCAATAAACAGTAGATAAATTTGGAGCTAGTGATGTGTAATCATAATCGAATTGTGTTCAAGGAGAACGGTGATAGGATATGCAAGAACTGCGGAGGACACGTACCTCCATTAGACCCTGACGGTAAGGTAACATCTGCTCCCTTTGTACTAACCGCAGCAGGAGTTAATATGACGGTACCTGAGAAGTTAAAGTACTGGGGTATTAAGGATGCAAGGACAGGTGAAGGGATTACAAAGGATACTAATGTACTAGACGGTATAGGTATCACTAAGAAGAATAAAGGTAGGAAGAAGTAATGGCTAGAGAGTATTTATCAACAAAGTCTGGTGTCGGTACAGGGAACTGGATACGAGTAGACTCTGTAGGACGTTCTGGAAGTATATTTACTATCATTGTAGATATGGAACAAGGAGGTCCAGACAGTGCAACTGCTGATGTTGAGTTCGCAGTAGAGAGGAATCTGGATACTGCTGTATGGATAAGGCATCATATACTCAATAATGTTAAAGAGTCCACAGCAAGTACTTTACATACTCCTATAACAGGAATACGCTTGGTCAATACGTCATGGAAAAATGGAACTGTAAAGTTAAAAGTAATACAGGAGGAGTGATGTCAATAAAGTATATTCCTGAGATAGAGAACGGAGATAGTAAACTTCTTCTGTTAGCTATCCAAGAAGTTGTATGTAAATTAGAATATATAGATAAGCGTTTAAATACGTTAGTAAAGCATTTAGAAATAGTAACCGATGAGGAGATAGATAATGACAATGATTAATGATGGAACAGGAACAGGTAATAAATTAAAAATAGATAGTAGTAATCGAGCGTACACGTTCTCTGTTACAGAGAACGTAAGCAATAATGCTACTAAATTAGGTAACTCTTTTAACGTGAATACAGGAGTCATTACTCTGACTAGCGCTAATGAGTCAGCCATTATGTACTTCAAGAATAATGAAGACGTTTCTGTACACATAGATGCTATCGCTGTAGGATTAGGACCAAGCACAGGAGGAACGAGTGCGACTATCCCTAATATTACTGTTGTGCGTAATCCGACTGCTGGTACTATTGTATCAGGAGCCACTGCTGTGGATTTTAACAGCAATCGTAATTTTGGGTCATCTCGTACACTAACCGTTGATGCTTATAAAGGAGCTGAAGGCAATACAATGACAGGTGGTAATGATCATATATTGTTCTTCCAAAGCTCTGGTGGTAGGTTATTTGCAACTATCGATGAGGAATTACAAAAAGGTGATAGTATAGGTATTAAGATCACGCCTCAAGCATCCAATACCAGTATGGATGTATACGCTGCTCTAGTACTGTATAAGGGTACTGAATAAATGATTAAGAGCAGTATAACGGATCCGTCTAAAGGAATACAGGCTAGAGTATCTGACTTCGGAGAGCTAATTACTGGTTCTTTGTCTTATGATGAATCCTCTACACTGAAGATGGAAGCAGCTAGTACGGTGTATAATATAGTGACTCCTAGCACTGGAGAGTATATAGTAATTACTGGTATGTTACTGTACGCTAACAGGAATGTCTCAGCTACGACAGAGGCGACTGTAGATGTGTATTGCTCCTCTGCAGGTCCTTCCTCTGCTAGGACAGGTAGCTCCATGCTGTTGACTGAGATCCCTAAACAGTCCTATAGGGATATTACATCATTATCATTATTCTGTGAACCAGGTAATTGGATTAATGCTACTACCAGTGATGATGATGTATACATTACTATAATGTACAAAAGGATAAGAAAACTATGATGATTAAGAAGTATCTAAGAAATCAATACAAAAGACTGAAAGAGCTTTGCTACTTTACAGTAGGCATCGTTTATATGGCAGTGATTATAGCTCTAGTTATAAAATATATTTAAAAAGTTCTTGACATTCACATTTAGATGTGGTATAATCCCATCTTATGTACTGTGCGCATGGAAGCTTAAAAGGGTTGGGAGCCACTTCAAAGGGACAGTACATACCTATTGAGCCTTAGGACCAAGGGTTACTCGCTTTACCTGCTCATCTAAAGCGAACCAGTTTAATTTAATTCAAGGAGGATGTAATGTCACAGCGTATATTTTGTTCTTATGATCCTCGACTTCCTACAGTATGGGAACTACAAGCACACTATGTAAGAAGTGGAGTAGTAGTGCCGATAGGCTTTAGATGGGACGGAGCAAGCGTTCCTAGATTCGCTCAGAGTATACTGCCTAGATGGGGAGATTACTCAGGAGCAGCATTGGTACATGATTATATGTACTCACCTGAATGTTTAGAGATTAAGTCAAGGAAGAAGGCTGATCTCATATTTTTAAATAATATGAAGGAAGATGGAGTTTCTTATATCAGACGTAAGTTAATGTATTATGCTGTCAGACTATTTGGCAGTTCATCCTTTAAGAGGAAATAATGAATCAGATTCAAATACCTTATAATTTTACACCTCGTGATTATCAGCTAGATGTATTTCAAGCCCTTGATGGTATTGAGGGAAAAGAGGAGACTAAGTGTAAGAGAGTCTTCCTTATGTGGCATAGACGCTGCGGCAAGGATACAATGTCAGCAGCCTACATGTTTAAAGAGATGTTTGCTAATCCTGGTATTTACTACTACTTCTTTCCTAATTATTCACAAGGTAAGAAGGTACTATGGGAACAGCGAGAGATTATGTCAATGCTCTACGGATTCCATGATTATAGAAATTATGGTAAACCAGGATCATTAATCAAGACAGTTAACAACCAAGAATTAAAGATAGAGCTTATGAATGGCTCTGTGTTCCGTATTGTAGGTACTGATAACATTGATACTATTGTAGGTACGAACCCAAGAGGTTGTGTATTCTCTGAGTACTCATTACAGGATCCTAAAGCATGGGAGTATATATCTCCTATTCTAGCTTATAATAAAGGATGGGCTATATTTAATGGAACACCTCGTGGTAAGAATCACTTTTACCACATGTATAATAATGTTAAGTATAGTAAAAACTGGCATGTAAGTGTAATGCAGACACTGTACCCAGAAGAAGAAAACTATACAGGTCTAATCTCAAATGAGATGATTGATATGGAAAGAGAAGCAGGAAAGGATGAGGATGTAATCGCACAGGAATACGGATGTTCATTCTCAGCGGCAGCTAAAGGTTCTTACTATAATGACCTAATCGAAAGAGCTAGGAAGCAAGAGAGGGTAGGAGAATTTCCTCACGAAGATTCAAGATGGACTGAGACCGCATGGGATTTAGGTTATGATGACAGTACAGCTGTCTGGTTTTTCCAGAGACTTGGAAGTAAGATAATAGTAACGGACTACTACGAGAATCACTCACAACCTTTAGATCATTATATAGAGATGTTACAGCTTAAAGGCTATAGATATAATACACATCACTTACCTCATGATGCAGGACATACTAACTACCAGACAGGAAAGACTACAGCAGATTTATTTGATGAATGTTTAAAGTCTAGTCGTATAGGAGGTAGAGTTAATCTTCTTCCTCGTAAGAATGTTCAAGCAGGTATAGATTTAACAAGACACATGTTTAGTCGTTTCTGGTTCAATGAAGGAACAACTACTAAAGGATTGGAGCTGTTATCATTATACCATAAAAGATATGATGAGAAGAGACAAGTGTTCTTACCTCAACCAGTTCATGATCATTCATCTCACTGTGCTGATGCTTTCAGATATCTAGCTATGAGTGATGAAGAGAATATAAATGAGAATATAAATATAAGAGTTATAACCAATGACAACCCATATACTTATTGAAGAGCAGAGCTATAAGGACTTCTACAAGGAAGTCTATCCTCTTATGCAGTCTCACTGGGACGAACTAGGAGAGAAAGGTGGATCTACTAACTTTGCTATAGATCATCATCTAATGATGTATCTAAACAGTACAGGGATGTATAAATGCTTTACAGTTAAGTATAAAGGTAAGTATATAGGGTACTCCTCATGGGTATTGTCTAACGGTATACATAATGCTACTGATTTATATGCCACGGCAGATGCAGTGTATATAGGTAGAGAATATAGAGAATCACTATTAGGAGCAGGTATAAAGCTCTTAAAGTATTCTGAGAAAGTTTTAAAAGAGAAGTATAAGGTTGATATTATGCAATTCTCTATGAATGTTAATTATGACTTAAGTAAGCTGCTTAGCCGTATGGGTTATGAGATTAGTGAAGTTAAGTACAGTAAAAAGGTAGGAGAGTAATATGCAAGCAGTAGTACCTATAGTTATTGCAGTAGCCGCTACCGCTGCGAGCGTAATAGCTACACAGGCTATGATGCCTGATGCTCCAGAAGCTCCAGATCCAACGCTTCCACCTCCTCCGCCTCCTGAAGTACTAGAGAAAGATGAAGAGTTAGTAGCTGAGGATAGGACAGAAGACTTAGTTAAAGAAGAATCAGATAGACGCAGAAAGGTACAGCGACAGCAAGCAACTGCTTTCAATAAGCCTAAAGCAATAGCGTCAGTTAATAAACCAGTTTCTTTATTAGGAGAATGATATGAGCGGAGGAGCACCAGGAGCGCAGGTTTCAATGACACAGGAGCAGTTCAGAAGACAACAGCTTTTAAAAGAAAGAGGTGAAATCCAAGCGGATTCTTATATGGCTAATAAGAAGAAGCCTACGAATATCCGAGAGGAAATGTTTGGTAATATAAGAGGACTACCTGAATATGTTTGGCAGAATGCTTCTTCAAGTGATCCCGCAGTATCTGCAAGAGTTGCTGAAATCGATAAAGAAATAGCTGATATAAAAACCATAGAGAATAAGAAACAAGCTGAAAGTGAAGGTTTTTTTGAAATGCCTAGACCTAGTAGTATTGCATTACCTTTAGATGGTGATGCTTCCAGTAGCGCTAATAAGAAACGATCATCTACTGACTTAGACGCTCAAAGAGCAGCTCTAGGAGCTAGACGTAGACAATCACTATTCAGTACTTCACAGAGTAGATCACTATTAGGATAAGAGATGACTGATATAATTAAGAAAGCCGACAGGTTATTTAACAATACAGAGAGAAGCAATGCTGCTGCTACTTGGGAGCTTATATCAGAGTTCATGCTTCCTAATCAAAGCGGTATCTTTCAAGGTGAGGATACTAAAGGCGGTAAGAAGACTTCTCGATTATATGATAGTACGGCTGTACAGTTAGTACATGATCTAGCAGCAGCTATACATTCGACATTAACTAACCCCGCAACTAAGTGGAGTAAGTTACGATTTAAAGACGATATGCTAAATAATAATGCTCAAGCTACTCAATGGCTTGATGATGTTAATAAAGCTATCCATGACTTCTTAAATGAATCTAACTTCGATACACAAGTAAGTAAGAATTATCAAGCATTCTGTTGTTTAGGTTCTATGGTCCTCTTTGCAGAGGAAGATGATAGAGATCAACAGGGTAGTTTTACAGGTCTTCGCTTTGAAGCTTGGCACTTAAGTCAAGTAGCTTTCTTAGAGAATAAGAGAGGGGAAGTAGATACTGTATACCGTAAGTTTAAGATGACGCTTAAACAGATGAAGGAACGCTTCCAAGACTTGCCTAGAGAATTAGAGGAGCAAATAGAGGATAATCCTGATAAGGAATTTGAGATATATCATTGTATATCACCTAGGGATAAGAGTAAAGTACGTATTAATGATCTAGGACTAGCACTTCCTAAAGAAAGACCATTTGCTTCTTTGTATGTGTTGAAAGGTCATGAGGATATGGTACTAGAGGAAGGAGGCTACTATGAGTTCCCTTGCATGGTAACTAGATGGTCATCAATGCCAGGGGAAGTATACGGAAGAGGACCAGGGCATATTGCACTACCTGATGTACGTAGTTTAAATGAAGTTAAGAGATTAAGCTTACTAGCTGCTGCTAAGAGTGTTAATCCTACATGGTTAGTAGATCAGAGAGCAGTTATCTCTCAATTAGATTTAAGACCTGATAAGGTTAATGTAGTTAATGGTGTAGATCAAATCAAGCAGTTGCAGAGTGAAGCACGCTTTGATGTAACTCAGTTCACCTCAGAGGATTTGAAGAATAGCATTAAGTCTATCTTCTTTATGGATAAGCTGATGCTACCTCCTCGCACAGAGACAGGAGAGATGACAGCATTTGAGATTCAGCAGAGACTGGAACAAATGCAGAAGGTACTTGGACCTACCCTATCAAGATTGAATAGTGAGTTCTTAACACCGCTTGTTATACGAGTATTTAATGTACTACTAAGAGCAGGTGTACTTCCTCAAATGCCTCCTATCTTACAAGAGATGGGGATTAATATTGACATTAAGTTCGTCAACCCTTTAAGCAGAGCGCAAGAAGTAGAAGAGATTAATAATATAAGATCATTCTTATTGAATGTTACTGAGTTAGCACAGGCTGATCCTACTGTATTAGATTATATTAACGGGGATGCTATAGTTAAACAAGTAGCTCAACTAAGAGCAATTACTCCTAATTTACTGCGGGATGATAAAGATGTTCAAGCACTTCGTCAGCAGAGACAGCAACAGCAGCAACAGCAGCAGATGGTTGAACAGGGAGTGGGGTTAGCAGATATAATTAGTAAGACTGGTGGAGGCATCAGCGGTGGAATATAAGGAATTAAAAGCTACTCTTAAGACTGTAGTTCAGACTGAGAGTGGTAAGAGGTTATTAGCTTACTTAAAGAACCAGTACCTTCTATCTTCATGTAAGAAGGACACAGTAGAGAATACCTACTATGAACTGGGAAGGAGAGAGCTAGTACAAGAGTTAATAAGTCTATTAGATAACCCTATGGACTTAGATAACATTATTATAAACAATGACTAAGGAGTCGTAATGAGTGAAGAAATGAACGTAGAATCAGGGAACATGGATCAGTCTGTGTCTGATAGCGTTAGTTTTATTGATAGTCTTCCAGAAGATTTAAGAAGTGAACCTAGCCTAGCAGATTTTAAAGACTTGAGTGGGTTAGCTAAATCTTATGTAAGCTCTCAACGTCTGATAGGTAATTCAGTTAGAATACCTACAGAAGATGCGAGTCCTGAAGCTAAGGCAGAGTTTTATGCTAAGTTAGAGAGTGTGCCAGGTGTAGTGCGTATGCCTGAGGACGGTAACTTAGATGGTTTATATGCTAAGCTAGGAAGACCAGAAGACCCTAGTGGCTATAACTTAACAGTAGAAGGTGATATGGATGCTCAATCTATAGAAGCCTTTAAAGGTATTGCTCACCAGTTAGGGCTTAACAACGAACAGTTAAATAAGATTGTAGAGTTCGATAAACTTAGAGCAGATTCCTATATGGAAGGAATGAATAATTATAGAGAAGAAGCTGTGAATACTTTACGTAAGGACTGGGGTCCTGACTTCGATAGCCGTATGAACGGTGCGAAGGAAGTACTTAAGAGTTACGGAGAGAAGTATCCAGAGTATGTAAATGAATTGATGGACGGACGCAACCCCTTCGGTAATAACCCTGTGATAATTAAGGCATTGTCTGAGTTACACAGTGTTATGCAAGAAAAGGGTGCTGTATCTGGCACATCTGGGGTTAAATACGGATTAAGCGCAGAGGACGCTCAGAATCAACTGGACGATATAAGAAGCAATCCTCATCACGCATATTATAATGTAAGTGACCCCTCACATGAAGCAGCCGTAGCTAAAGTTAATAAACTGTATAGCACTATATACGGAGGCTAGGAGTAGTTAGAAAGCACGTCTAATTGCTCCGTCCAAGTAGAGGGGTAGCCGTAAGGTCTCTCGAAAAAGGAGAATGGTATGAGGATGTCCGCAAGGGTAGCATCGGATTACTGGAGGTGCTGAAACTGTAATGTTAAATAAATAAAAGGAAATGACTAATGTCTATTGAAATAAATAAGGCTTTTGTCCAACAGTTTAGCGATAACCTTATCCTTCTTTCTCAACAGAAAGGTTCACGCTTAATGCCGTTGGTAATGAATAAGAAAGTAACTGGTAAGTATGCACACTTTGATCGCTTAGGCGCTACTGTTGCTCAGAAGAAAGTATCTCGTCATGGTGATACTCCATTGATCGATTCTGCTCACAGCCGTAGACGTGTATCTATGGATGACTATGAGTGGGCTGACTTGATCGATACTCAAGATGAGATTCGTATGCTTATCGATCCTAAGTCTAGCTATGCTCAGACTGGTGCATTTGCATTAGGTCGTGCTATGGATGATGCTATCATCGCTGCTGCAACTGGTAATGCTCAATCTATTGATGCTAGCGATAGCTCATCTAACGTAGCTCTACCTTCTGGTCAGATCATTGATAACGACTTTAACACTGGTGATAGTAACTTAATCATCGAGAAGCTAGTTGAAGCTAAGCGTATCTTAATGTCTAATAACGTAGATGTCAAGTCAGAGGACTTATACTTCGTTGTTAATGCAAGCGCTCATGCTAGCTTATTGAATGAGACTGAGATCCGTTCACGTGACTTCAATGCTATGCCAGCACTTGTTGATGGTCTGATCGACTACTACATGGGCTTCAAGTTCGTTCACACTGAGCGTCTATTAGGTGCAGGTACTGCTGATACTGATCCAGTTCTTTGCTTAGCTTTTGCTAAGTCTGGACTAGGTCTTGCTGTTGGTAAAGATGTTAATGTTAAAATATCTGAGCGTAATGATAAATCTCATGCTACTCAGGTATATGCTTGTGCAACCTTTGGAGCTACTCGTATTGAAGATGAGAAAGTAGTTTCTGTTGAATGTGCGCAATAAGGAGAATAAATAATGGCTAGTACAAAAAGTGTAAATCTTACTTTATTAGACACTAGCCCTCGTACTCTTTTAGAGTCAGGGTCTGCTGTAGGTAAGATGCGTGTATATATGGATACTGTAGCTGTTGCTGATGGTGACTTCGATGCTGATGGTGATATTGTCTATCTAGCAGAAGTTCCAAGTAATGCTAAGATTGCTTCAATCAAAGTATTCAATGATGACTTAGATGCAGGTACTGATAGTGTTGTAAACCTTGGTGTTTATAACGGTGGTACTAAGTTCACTTCATCTGCAGGTACTTCGTATGCTGCTAATGGATTGATTGACGAGGATGCTTACGCATCTGCTGTCACTACCTTCCAAGGTGCTGTAACTGCGGGTACTGAATTAGCATTTGAAGCTCGTAATATCAATGCAATTAACAACTACGTATGGGAAGATTGTGGTCTACCAGAAGACCCACGTGTACCTTTACGTATTGCACTAACTCAAACTGCTGCTGTCACTACTGATGCTGCAGGTGATATTAGTGTTGTTGTTACTTACGTTGTAGAGTAATATCATATAGGTAGGATTATTTCTTAGGAGGTAATCCTCCTTATTATGCTATTAGGAGGTATATAGATGGCAAGTACTGTACAAATCTGTAACCTAGCCCTGACAAGAATAGGAGCTAGTACAATAACAAGTTTAAGTGATGGGACCAGAGAGTCTAACTTATGTAATGTAATATATGGGGATATAGCTGAGGAGGTCATGTCGGAAGGAGAGTGGAGTACATGCACCTTTAGACAAACCCTTAACAGGACTACTAACACCCCTACGTATGAATATACTTATGAGTATCAACTCCCTACTAACCCTCGGTGGTTAAAGTTCATTGAGATAAGTGGAGATAGATTAAATGATTTAGAGTATGCTATCGAAGAAGATAAGCTACTTACTAATGAAAGCACAGTTAAGTGTAAGTATATAGGGTACTTAGAAGATACAAGTAAGTACGGACCTTATCTCAAGGCTGCTATAGTAAGTAGACTAGCTCATGAGTTATCTTATTCTATTACAGGTTCAGGAGCTAACTCTGATAGGCTGTATCAAAGATACCAATTAGATTTAAGAAAAGGTCTTGCTCTCGATGGTCAGCAAGGCTCAGGTGTTTATATTTATTCAGATGATTTTACTAAGGTGCGATAAATGGCTAAGCAAGTTATTCCTCAATACAGTTTTAACGGCGGAGAGTATAGTCCTCGTATGTATGGGAGGGGAGACTACGAGCCATACTCTAAAGCACTAAAGACTGCTACTAATTGTTATATCACTGCTCATGGTCCCGTGATTAGAAGATCAGGTTCCAAGTATATAGCAGAGGTTAAAGATAGTACAAAGACTACAAGATTAATACCATTCATATTCGATAACTCTGGAGATGCTTTAGTTCTAGAGTTCGGTCATAATTATATACGCTTCATTAAAGCAGGAGCTGTATTAGGAGCGCCTTATGAGGTAACTACCACCTATACATCCTCAGAAGTTAATGATATAGATTACGTTCAATATGGTAATATTATATACCTAGCACATCCTAATCACGCACCTGCTCAGTTAGTACGTACTACTGATACTGATTGGACACTGAGTGATTTAAGGCTTTCTCCTCCACCTACAGTGGAAGAAGGTACAGTAGGAGGGGTTACACTTACTCCAGGAGCTACTACCGGTAATGGAGTTACATTTACAGGAGGATCAGGTACCCCCTTTGAAGTAGGAGATATAGGCAGACAGATAGTTAATCTATCAGGAACAGGTATAGCGACTATAGTAGGATATACATCAGGTACTGTAGTTACTGCTGATATTATAGAGGATTTCCCATCTACCTCTGCTATTGCAGCTTTAGGTTGGAAGCTAGACTTAAGCCCTACAGCAGATCTTGAAGTAGACGCTCAAACAGCAGGAGAGAGGATAAATGTAAAGGCATTCTCAACTAGACCTGTAAGTATAAAGAATGGGGACTTTTTAAATAGTGCTGCCAGTTGGGCGAATGTGAGTTCAGGTACAGGTACCGCAGGTTGGAACTCTACCTCTAGGTCTTTACAGCTAGTCGGAGCAGGAGCAGGTAATGAGGGCAGGGCGGAACAGCCTGTAGAAGGTTTCTGGACTGGTACTATACAGCTATATTTCGACAATGATGTTATAACAACATGGTATGTCGGCACTGCTAGCGGTTTAAAAGATGTAGCTACAGGCTCAGTAACAGCAGGAATAGGTAACGTTGTACAATTCAATATAGCTAATGGTGATGATACTCTGTACGTAGGGTTTGAAAATGCTGCTACTGTTAATATAGATAACGTAGAGATACAACATAGGATCGGTGCTTTTAAGGCAGGAGATGTAGGCAAGAGGCTTCTCCTAAACGGAGGAGTTGTAGAGATAACTAACGTTACAGGTTCTGCTCCTACTGTGCTTGAAGGAGTTATCGAGAAGTCCCTTAACAGTTCAGACAATACCTTATTCTTCTCTGTAGAGGAGGTGGATTGGACATCTGCCAGAGGGTATCCTGCTAAAGTATCTATCTTCCAAGAGAGGTTAGTATTCGCTAATACATCAGGATCACCTACAGGTTTATGGATGTCTGAGACTGGTATATTCACAGGGTTTGGAGTAGGTCCTGATGATGAGGATGCTGTTCAAATAACACTAGCAGCTCCTGACATTACATGGATTAAACCTGCTAGAGATTTAATAATAGGTTGTTCTGATAAGGAGCTAGCTGTACTAGGAGCTACCTCAGGATCAGCTATCACAGCTTCTAATGTTAGGCAACTCCCTAGGACTTATTATGGAAGTGATAGTCAAGCTCCTATAGATATAGGTACTGAGATTGTATTTATACAAGGTACTGGTAAGAAATTAAGAGCTATGTCTTATGACTTTGCTAGTGACGGCTACAGAGGAGATGACTTAATATTCCTAGCTGAACACATGCCTAATACCATTACTGAATTAGAGTACGGTTATAATCCCGACTCTACTGTATATGCAATAGACTCCAGTGGGGATATACTTACAGGGGTGTATGAAAGAGAGCAATCTGTGATAGGATGGTCTCGTTATAGTACAGATGGAAGCTATGAGAGTATAGCTGTTATACCTACGTCAGGAGATGATCATATCTACTGCATAGTAAATAGGACTATTAATGGGGCTACTAAGCGCTACATTGAGAGATTTGAGAATCAGGATGGTACTGGTATACTTCATGGATATAGTGACTCCTACTTAACGTATGATGCAGGAACAGCTATTACAGGAATAACTCAAGCTGATCCAGGAGTAGTGACTTCAGCATCCCACGGTCTATCTAATGGTGATAGAGTCAAGATGATTGGAGTAGGAGGTATGACTGAGGTAGAAGGTATTACCTATGTAGTAGCTAATAAAACCTCTACTACTATAGAGCTAAATGATGAGTATGGCAATAATGTTGACACATCAGCATTCACTGCTTACACTTCAGGAGGATACCTCCACAAGCTAGTAACAACTATATCAGGACTAGCTCACCTAGAAGGTAAGGAAGTACAGATAAAAGCAGATGGAGCTGTACATGCTAATAAGACTGTGTCCTCTGGATCAATCACATTAGATAAAAATGCTTATAATGTAGTTGTAGGACTTCCTTACACAACTACTATATCTACACTGAACACCCAGTGGAATACTAAGGAAGGTATTATGCAAGGTCAACTACAACGTAAGGTGAGAGTTTATGTAAGAGTTTATGCCAGTACTATACCTTTGCTTAATAGTACTAACTTCATACCTTCACGTAATGGAGATGATTTAATGGATACTCCTGTTCCTTTATTTACAGGGGATTTAGAGTATGGATCAACTAATTGGAATACTACAGGAAGTGTATCCTTCACAGTAAGTGATCCTTTACCATTCCAATTACAAGCACTGTTCATAGTAACAGAAGGAGCGGTCAAATGACAAAGTTAAGAAAATGCACAAAGTGCTTAGCTTCAAAACCACTTGACAGCTTCAGTAAAAATAAGTTAGGAAGTCAAGGTAAGATGAGCTGGTGTAAGTCTTGTCAAAAAGACTACATGAGAGAAAGACGTAAAACTGATAAAGGTAAGCAAGAGGTACGTAATAATAACTTAAAGAAAAGTTATGGCATATCTTTAGAAGATTATAATAATATGGTAAAGGCTCAGGGTAATTGCTGTAAACTGTGCAGTGTACATACAGACAGCTTAGGTAAGCAGAGTAAACTGTATGTAGATCATTGTCACAGTACAGGTAAAGTCAGAGGGCTTTTATGTAATAACTGTAACTCAGCCTTAGGTAAGTTTAAAGATGATGCTGATTTAATGTATAAGGCTATATCTTACGTACTTACCGAAGGAGATATGAACTATATAGGAAATGTTAAGTAATGGCTACAGATAATAAACAAGGTAACTTAATGTCCTCATTAGGTTCTGTACTACCTCAAGCTATATCAGGATTAGGTCAAGGGTTCATAGGAATGCAAGGGCTTAATCAAGGTACTGCTATTCAGGTGGCAGGGGCTAACATGGCGGCTGATGCTTACGTCTTACAAGGGCAAGCTGCTATCCAAGCAGGACAGTATAATGTAGACTTAGATAGATTAAAGACTGATAGAATGATTGAATCAGTTAATAGACAGTTCTCTCAGTTAATAGGACAGCAGCGTACAGCTATGGCTGCCACAGGCTTAAGGTCAACCAGTAAGTCTTTCTTACAAGTTGCCAATGAAACATTGAATGTACTTACTAATGAAGTAGTAAGAATTAAAGATGACGCTCATCAAAGACAAGAAGCTATAATGTTCCAAGCAGCAGGTGCTAAGGTAACAGCTCTTAACCAAGCTAGTGCAGCAGCCTTCCAAGGAAGAGTAGCAGAGTATCAAGCGGGCGTAGAGAGAGCTAAAGCTATAGGTGGAGCAATAGGCTCAGCAGCATCCTTAGGCGGTGCATTCGTATAAAGGAGATATAGATGCCAATTTTACAAAGACCTCAACAAACAGGAACTACTAATACTGTACAGATAGGAGCAGGTAATGCTGCTACCTCTGCTACACATATTGCAGAGGTTACTGATAGGTTAGGAGGAAGTGTAGCTGCTCTTGGTAAGGAATACTTACAGAAGAGTCAGCAAGCTTTATCTACGGCTGTCTATGATCTTCACATGCAGAAGGCTACTGAGGAGTTTAACCAACGTGCTCAAGAGAGAATGAGCCAAGTAACTGATGAGGAAGGTAATCCTAACTTTACAACTCTTCCGCAGGATATAGAGAAGATAGGTAATGAAGTTATGATGAAGCGTATGGGTACTATGTTTGATCCTAATGCTTCATCCCAGTTTAGTAGAGATTTTAGAAACTTTACTTCCTCTCAATCAGTTAAGGCAGCAGGAGTTGCTAGACAGCAAGAGTTAGATTACAGTAGAGCGCAGGTTAAAAGCACTATGTCAGCGTCTATTAATAAAGCACTTACTCTTAATATAGCTGAAGCAGATACTGTACTTATAGATATGCGTAGAAGCTTAGACAGTTATCTAGCCTCAGGAACTATTACTAAACAGGAATATGATACATACTTAGACTCTACTAGAGCTACTGTATATAAAGCTAAATGGGGTGAGTTAATAGCTCAGGATGCTACTACTGCTGTAGAGCAGTTATCTCAAGAGCAGGCTCTAGGTCTTACTGAAGTAGAGAGAAGACAGATGCTTACTCAGGCTGAAGCTAAGGTAGAAGCTAATATCAGATTGAATGAAAGAATAGTTAGGGAGAATGAAGCTAAGGTCAATCAACAGCAGAAAGCAACCTATGAGGAACTAAAGACTGGTATTCTTTCAGGGAAGGCTGATGAATCTGATATATGGGCTGCCTTTAATAATGGTGCTATAGATCAACAGCTACTTAATACTGGTGTTCAATTCGCTAGAGCTGAAGCTAAGAGACAAGGCGAGGTAGTTAATACTCAAGCAGATATAGCTAAGCAAGTTAAAGATGGTATGCCTGTCACTGCTTCTAGTAAGGATGTTGACACCTTCGTTAACACTAAGGTACAACAGCTAGAGGAAAGACTAGGTAAGCAGCTCTCATTAGAAGAGAAGACTTATATAGCCTCTGATATTAGAGCACCTGTTAATTCAATTACTAAGCCTATAGAGCATGGTGCTTTATTCGGCAATACAGAAGAGACTGCTAGTGCCTATAGATCATGGTCATTCGCTCAGCAGAAGAATCCAGAGATGGTATCTACCTTATCTGATAATGCTGTATCTAACATGGCTATGATAGATTCATTAGTAGCTACATCTAACTTGCCTGTTAATAAGGCAGTGGAAGCTGTTAAGAATATAGTAGATAGTAGGACACCAGAGAAGATACAAGAGCTAGCTGCTTCATTTAAGAATGAGTACGATATAAAGGATATGAGGTCAGAAGCTAATGATATAGCAGATGAAGGATTCTTATTCTTTGGTAAGGAAGACCTAGCAACAGGTGAAGCTACTAAGTTAATGAATCTATATAGAACTATGTATACCTTAACTAATGGAGATAAGGATGCTACTAGAGCTGCTGTTAAGGCTAAGGTAAGCACTACACTAGGAACTACACAACTAGGAGGTAAGGAAAGGTTAATGTTCCTAGCTCCTGAGAAGATGTTTCCAATGCTAACCTCAGATCAACTAGATGAGATTATGAGATCAGATATGGAACTATCTCCTGATGAAGAAGTAGTTTTAGAAGTAGATCAATCAAGTGATAAGGTACCAGGAGTAGTCTCCTATAAGGTATCACGCTTTGATGAGGATGGTATTCCACTACCTGCTGAGAGATGGGTAATGGATAATGAGACTGCTAGAGTATACCTAGAAACACAGAAAGAAGCCGTTGACCTAGACGCACTTAAAGCAGACAGAGAAGCAGCTAAAGAGATAAGTAAAGTTAAAACAAGCCCTCAAGTGATCCTCGGGGGTCAGATGAGATTTTAAGGAAAGTTAATGCCTAAGTTTTCAAATGAACAATGGTTAGATATGATAGCTCCAGTTGATCCTGTAGCTCCTCAAGAACTTCTACCTGAAAAAGAGAAGAAGGAGATCAGCTTAACTGATACTATTAAGGCTGCCTTCAAGACTCAGAATGTTATAGGGTCATACGCTACGTATGGCTTGCCTGATCGCTTTGCTGATCCTTCATCTACTTATGATCCTTACTCTAAACTTATAGAGATGGGTCGTAGTGATATACTAGAGGGAGCGCAGTGGGTAGATAATGAGGATGAGCTTCATGCTTATATTAAGCGCAGAGATGACCAGAAGAAGCAGCACGATGTAGTAGCTCAATCTGGATGGCTCGGTGTATTAGCAGGGATGGGAGTGACTATGATAGACCCTTTCCTATTCGTACCAGGAGGCGGTGTTCTTAAAGGGGCTACTAAGTTATCTACTGTAGCTAAATCTGCTATCTTTACAGCAGCAGGAGGAGCAGGTATAACAGCTGCTCAGGAATCCCTCTTAGCTGTCTCTCAGGAAGACTTAGGCATTACAGACATAGGGTACGCTGCATTAGCAGGTGGTGTCTTTGGCGGGCTTCTAGGAGGCGCTGCAGGAGGTCTTACTAAGAACAGTAAGGCTATAATGAATGAAGTACTAACATCAGTAATGAAGACAGGGGATACTCCTACGCTTCATCTTGAAGGTGGGTTAATAGGAGACTCAGTAGGAGCTGCTAAGGTAAGTGATGAGACTATACTAGCAGATGTCATGGCTGAGGGTAAGCAATTAGGTCTAGCTAATATTAATGATACCTTTGCTAAGAACGTTAATAGTGTATTCGGAGACTGGAGCAGAAGTCCTAAGGTTATCGGCATTACATCTCCATACACTACTATGCGTAAGGCTACTCGTGCTTTATTTGACACTAGCGAGTTTATAACAGGCACAGATAAGCAAGGTATAGCTAGAGGTACTACTGTTGAAGATTTAATTAAAGTAGATATGGGCAGGATAGTAGAGGCTACTAACGAAGTTAAGGGATTATACTATGAGTACATAGGTATTAAAGGAATAGGTAGGGAAGCTAAGGCAGCCTTCAAAGGATTGCGTAAAGATACCATGAGCTTCTCTCAATTCCAAGATCAGATTGACTTAGCATTACGTAACGGTGATATGCATGAGATACCTGCTATAGCTAAGGCAGCTAAGAGATTAAGAAAGGACTTCGATGAGGTAGTTAGTGAGTTTAAAGCACTTAAACAATTCCCTGAGGACTTAGATGTTAAAGGTGCAGAGTCTTGGATGCGTAGAGTATTTAACATTAAAATGATTAGAGAGAATAGATTAGAGTTTAAGAATATACTAACTACTCGTTTTATAGCACAGGGTAATGATTCAGCTAAGGCAGCTAAGATTGCTGATGACAGTATACGTAATATACTAGGAGCGGGTGATAAGAGTATCATGATGTCACAGCTTGGTATGGAGTCATTGACTGGGTCAGGCAAGCTAGGCAAGGAAAGGGTACTGGATATTCCTGATAACTTAATACGTAAGTTCTTAGATACTAAAGCTGTAGAAAACTATAGCTCCTATATGGCTCAAGCTAGAGCTGTTATCAACCTTAATAAAGTTCTTAAAGAGAATGGATGGGACAGTATCTCTGATATTATTAAAGAGCTTAGAGATGAAGTAGAGCTTAGAGTAAGAGTTGTAGAGAAAGCTATCAAAGAAGGTAAGATTACTGAAGCTAAAGGTAATAAGGCTATCAATAAGGAATGGGATAACTTTACTAAGAATAAAAAGAATATTAATGACTGGGTTGAATTAACTCTAGGAAGAGTAGGGCATGTTAAGAATGGTGTCGATAAGCTTCTTAAGGAAGTGCGTAAGTATCAGACTATGAGATTACTAGGTAATATGGCTATCTCTGCTATACCTGATGCAGGTTCTACTATCTTTAGATGGGGGTTACCTAGTTTAGTTAAACATGGTATCATACCTATGGTAAAAAGTATTAAGACAAGCGGTATGGT
>Ga0208644_1000250_pt1 | contig 40796 bp, 47 predicted proteins | sample VirMetDEL_Nov_18_FD_184517 | JGI IMG/M metagenome (GOLD analysis project Ga0208644, IMG submission 184517) | Aqueous microbial communities from the Delaware River and Bay under freshwater to marine salinity gradient to study organic matter... | ecosystem: Environmental > Aquatic > Marine >...
CTTCCATACCTGCTTCAGGTACTAGAGTAATCTCAACGCTACCATCGTCCATTGTCACCATCTCAGGATTAACAATATCGATTTCCATTTGTGCTTCTTCTTCAACCGCCAGACCTTCTGGGGTTTGATATAAACCTTTCTCAATAGCCATCAGTAGTACCCGCCTCTACGTTGCTTAAAGTATTGCATCTCGTCTTCTTCATCTGAGGGCAACCTTACGAATCCGCCTTTCCTGTACCGCATCAACGCCAATGACACGGAGTCCACGTAGTCGTCATGCTCCCCTGCTGGGAATGCTGCGACCTCATCAATAACCTCTTCCGCCCAGCTTCTGTTGGGTGCCCACACCATACCCGAGGCAAACAAGTCAGAAACTGCGTTCAATCTCGTAATCTTGTCGTTACCCTTGGTAGGAGTAAACTCCTGCACTGGTATACCCATCGCCCGCATCTCGTATATCAGCGGTGCCCCGGAAGCTTTCTTTTCTACAATGAGCGAGTCCGGCTCCCACTCCTCGTATTGTTCTATTGCTACGCGTTTCAGCGTAGGAAACTCCATCCTGTCCCTGAACGCATTGAGCAGAATAATATTTGCTTGCTCAACTCCGTTCTCATCGGGCGCATAGAACACACCCCACGTCGTACAGGCCGAATAGTCAGCCCGATTTGTCTTTTCAAACGCCGTATCCCACGCCATTAGCAGGAAATCACACGCTGGCGGCTGTTCTTCCTCCCAAGTTCTCCACCATTCGCGCTTCACGATGGCAGATGTCTCGGATGTTGGCTCTTGTTGGTACTGAGCCATCCATTTTGCGTTAGGAAGTTCCTCTTTTAGGGCTGCAAGCTCCTTTTTTGACCAAAATTCAGGCCACAGAGGGTTCCCGCTCGGCATTAATGCCGGAAATTCAATCACCTCCCACTCATCGCCGCCCCTTTGGGCACTGGCTTTGAGTACACGAGCCGTCAAATCACGCAACGACCACCGTGTCATAACAATAACGATGGCTCCGCCCGGTTGTAGACGCTGCCTTGGCCCGGATGTATACCACTCGTAGGTCTTATCGTAGATGTCCGGGTTTATTTCAGCTAATGCTGCCTCTTGTTCCGAGTGCGGGTCGTCAATAATGAGCAAATCCGCACCTTTACCAGTAACCGCACCGCCTACACCTATTGCAAAGTAGTCTCCACCCTTACTTGTGTTCCATCGCCCTGCGGCCTTGCTATCCGCAGACAATACCAGATTAGGAAATATCTCGTGATATGCGTCCTGATCGACTAAGTTTCTTACCTTTCTACCGAAGCCAACCGCAAGTTCTGCTGTGTGCGACGTTTGGATGATCTTTTTATGAGGAAACTGTCCCAAAAACCAAGCAGGGAGAAGATAACTAGCAAACTCAGACTTAGTATGACGAGGGGGCATATTAACAATAAGACGTTTACACTCGCCCCGAGCCACTCGTTCAAATGCTTCAGCCATCCTCGCATGGTGCTTCCCGCTAATAAACGTAGGCCACATCTGCCTAGTAAAATCTAAGAACCTAGTCTGTGCCTTCTTCTGCTTTTTGAGTTTCGCTAACTGCTCAAGTTCTGCTAGTACCCGTTCTTGTTCTGCCTGTGACAGCAGTGGCAATACCTTCGGTATATCCTGAAGGGATATGTCATCAAATGGAGATGTCACGTTCGTCATTTAATTCTTCGTCATCATCTTCATCTTTTTCAGCGTCCAGATCGACTACACCTAGCACATCGTCTAGCTCTTCTTCGGAGGCTCCTCCTGCTGGTGTTATGTCTACTACAGTAGCATTAAGGAGGTTTTTCACCTTTTCCTTAATCGCTTTTTCCAGTTCTTCTGGATTCTTGTAGTTTATGGTTATTTCGCTGCGTTCAGTAAATAGCCCTATGTCGCTATGTTTACCCAGCAGTTCAAGTGCTTTCAACTCGTACCTTGGGTCGCCACAGTTAGCAATTTCCATCAATTTGTGCGTAATGGCAGACCGCGACTGCGCTACATCCATAGCAAGCTGGGCACCATATGTACGTAGAAATGCAGCCGCAGCAAATGCCGTGGTCTGATTTGTAAGGTTGGCAGGCTTTTGCGCTGTGGCAACTGCCTGTAGCAATTCTTTTTCTCGGGCAGCATCTCCCTCGGAAACTTCCAAGCGTGCGCCCATTTCTACCTGCAATTCTGCTGTATTGCCCGCCACTGCTATCTCATCGATTAGGGTCGCGGGTTTCTCCTCTGACAAGTCATAGGGGATAGGGTGGTCCTTGGTAGGTTCCACTTGTACAACAGCCATTCGCAGGTATCCGAAATACCGGGTTTTGCGAAGTCTAACATATAGTTACGTACTGACAACAGTAGGGAAAAGAGTGGGAAAGGTTGGAAAAGGTTGAAAAAGGTTGGAAAGAGGGAAGTGTCCTAAGTGTTGCAGAAATCAAAAGCATACCTTTTTTGGGTATTTTCGGTAGAGGTACCCCCAGCGGTGCCTATGTAAATCAAAGACTTACGCCATATTAATTTACCAGCCGGATTCAAACTCGGTATTTCAATCCTTTTCAAACTCGTAGGTACCATCAAGGGGGGTGTTTCCTATATTGAGGGGGGTGGGGTGCGAGGTGCGCGTATACAGAAAAAGAGGGGGTGGGGTACGTCTTGCGACCAAGGTAAGTCATTGATTTTATTAGAGTTGTTGTTTTGGGTTTGTCAAAGTGTGGGGTCTGTTGTGCATATTATTATGTATATGCAAGCTATGGTACCAAATGCTGTGCGCGGGGGGTGGGGGAGGGGTGGGGTCGATATACCCTGCTTGATTATGTAATACAATTTGCTATTATATATACACGGTTGAGGGACAGGCCCAACACCATAAATCAACATTGAATATTCAATGTTCAACAGGAGTAAGAACCATGCCAAAAACAGTAAATACAAAAGTTAAGCCCATCGCGTTATCAGTTGCACGCGGATCATTCATCGAAGGTGAAGCTGGGGGCGCGAAGTCCGCCGCTGAATATGCCGCCGCAATGGATCACGCGTTTGCTTTCAATTGGACAATGCGCGCCGATGGTAAGTTTGATCAGAAAGCAAATAGCAAGCTCTCAAAAGACGAAGCTAAGGTTATACGCGCTGAGCGCGACGAGTGTAAAGCCGCGTATCTCGCAACTGTACCGGGCGCCGATGACATAGCATTCAACAACCGTTGGGATTACCTGAAGCGCCTTTCAACGCATCGCGTAGCAGATGAAAAGGCAAAAAAAGAAAAAGCCAAGAAATCTGAGCGCGAATTGTATCTAAACTACCTGCGCCTCGCGTATAACAAAGCCAGCGAGCCAGAGTCTCAGGCAACGCAGGGGGAGATTGATCTACTGAAGGATGCTTGCAAGCTTGCTGGCCTCGACATGAACGAAGTCTAAACATTGAATATTCAATGTTGAATCTAAGCCCACTTCGGTGGGCTTTTTTTCGCCCGGAGAAAAGCTTTTGTTATGACAGTAGTGATAGTACCTATGATAGTAGGTACAGATGATAGTTGCTCTAGCTGCTGTACCAGACGTAACATTGTATTGTTACGTTTTAATCCTAATGTTATGTTTAATGTTACGCGCTAAGCTGTTGATCTAGCTACAGAAAGAGCCTTTTGTGTAATGTTATGCGGAAAAAAGGACATACGTATATTTCTTCTCTTCTTTTCCCCCCTTATTGCAGTGAACAGGCTGATTAAAATAAACGCTAAAAGGGTATATATTTCTCTAAATCTCATAACAATATAACAATACATACAACTACACCTCTACACCCCGCTGTTTCTGGGCGCTCCAGAAAAAAACCTATTGTTACGTCCCACATAACATTAGACCCTATTTTTATAACAATGTAACAAAGGAATGTACCATACTTGACAGTGTTATTAAATTGTGATACAATATACTTACACAATGGGAATTCGCCTGTTGTGTGTAACATTACAACTGACTCAAACCAACATTGAATATTCAATGTTCAACCGAAGGAGAACGACATGGCTAACTGCATTCGATGTAACAAACCATACTCACCGGCTCGCGCCAGTCTAGGTATCCGAACATGCCTAGTGTGCGGTGAATCCGCAGCCAGTGATGCACGCATGGGCTGGTGCGTCGCTCAGGAGTACAACAAGGGCGCGTACCAGTTGATAACCGACCCGGCTACGCTCAAGCAAACAAACCCTAAACGTACAACTTAAGAACAACGCACAACTTAAGAACAACTAGGTTGAAGGAGCATAACAATGAAGAAAAGTAATCACGCCGTGGGCGAGTGCTACAAGACACCAAACATACACGACCCGCACAACAGGTACACATGGGAGGGCAAGAGACCGTGGTGGGTGCGCCCGCTACAGGTATTGGGCTTTGTGACTACTGCCGCAGGCGTAGCGTTATTCTTTTGGTCAGTAGCTACATTGATGCTGATTCTGGAGGGGTAACAATGGGTAAGCCAAAAAAACCAAGTAAGGAACCCTACGAGAAGCCCACGCTTGAGGCGTGGCAGGACTGGGGCGAGCAAGCTAAGCAGGATTGGGAGCTAACTGCCCACGTCCCTGTGGTAGAGAAAATAACGCTAGCCGACCTGCTAGCAGACTACGACCCGGCTGTACTCAGGCGATGGGTATGTGAGCAGGGGCAACAGGAACAGCAGCAAGAGCTGCCAGACAAACCACAAACCAACGAGAAATGAACATTGAATATTCAATGTTAAGGAGAAAGAGAATGTACGGAAATACAAATCTTTATGAAATGCCCGCCCTACGCACCTATCAGGACGCGCTAGAGCACTATGAATCAATCAAGCCTATCAGGGGGAAGGACTGGCTACGCCCGATCATCAACACCCCCAACGGCAGACGCAGGCAGCACATGCAGATCATCAAGCACCGTGACAACACCATCGCTTGCAGGCTGTATGACACCAACGTGCTGACCTACCTGCCTGACGGGGAGATTCACTTCACAAACGGCGGTTACGCTACAAACTCAACGCACCAGTTTGCTACGGCCCTGCTGAACAGATGGGATAGATACGGGTGCTACTTCAGTAGCCACAAGACCCAGACTACCGCCACTGTACGCAGCAAAACCGTGGTGGTTGGGGATGGTGAGGTACTCAAGCTTAAGTATGACAAAGACATGGGCTTTGACTTCATCGACCCGCCCAAGATGTACGCGTACTACCTGAAGCGTGCCCCGATGGGGATGCGCCGCAAGGAGATCGAACCATTCACCAAGTACGTGCTAGCACTAGCCAAACTGGTAGACCCTGCGCAGTACGAAGAATACAAGGGCCAACAGACCGCGTACTGGCTGTATCACAAGGTAACCGGTGACGAGGATGCTCGGGTGGAGGCAGCGGAGCACCTGCTGCGACGGGCCTGTAGATGGAGAGGGGATTGGCTGAACCGAGAGTTATCAATACTACCCAAAGACGTAACAAACATACTTGATGACATGCTCAAGTATGTGCACTGCGAAGATTTGTTCGAGAGGCGGGAAGTAGATAAGCCAAACACCAATGATAACGAAACATATATGACCGGAGCGGGGACGTACCTATGAAAACTCTGATGCGAGCAAAGTCTCAGTGTCCTGTGGATACTGGAGAAGTGGTAAGGGACGGACGGGGGCGGCGTTACTACGTGTCGCACGTCCATAACAATAAAGTAGCAGTGGTTTCAATGGACGGGAGGAATCTGCACATGACCGCAGCACCGCAGGTGTTTGGCTGCTACTTGACAGTCTGAGTTATATTGTGATACAATATACTCGTAGTTTGATTTCTGTAATACCAACTAACCAACATTGAATATTCAATGTCTAACCAAAGAGAACGTAACAATGAATGAGATTCAAACAGTAACACTTCAACACTCAATTAGCCTGATCGTCAACAACCCCAAGACGCGCTTCATACTGCGGGGTGAGCCGGGTGTCGGCAAGACTAGCATCGCTGAAGAGATTGCACGTATCGCTGGCTTACCACTGTGCATGGTGGACGTGCCCAACCTTGATCTAGGTGATGTGTGTATGCCTGTGATCGACCACGAGAACGGCGTGACCCGCTACTACCCCAATGCTCGGTTCGGTATACATACTGGCGAACCAGTAATGATGTGTCTTGACGAGTTTACCAAGGGCGTAGAGCCAGTGAAGAACATGCTTCACCCTATGCTAGAAGTATCTAACCCTAGACTAGGCGACCTACCGATACCCGAGGGCAGCATCATTTACCTGACGGGTAACCTCGATACCGATGGCGTGGGCGATGGGCTGGCCCAACATACCAGACAGCGCATCATCGAGCTGATTGTGCGTAAACCAGACCATGAAGTATGGACACCTTGGGCTGTGAATAACGGCATCGAGCCACTACTTATTGCATGGGTAAACCGGTATCCCTACTGCCTAGCATCCTACCTCGATGGCGTGAAGAATGAGTTTATCTTCCATCCGTCTAGCCCACAGGACAATGTGGTATCCCCACGTGTACTAGAAATTGCCAGCGGAATTATTAAGAACCGAGCACACTACGATGAAGATGCGCTTATGGCTGCGCTAACAGGTGCAGGTGGTGCGGCATTTGCGGCCAGTGTTGTGTCATTCATCCGGTTCCAAGAATCATTACCTCCAATCAAAGCTGTGATCGAGCAACCTGATGTGGCTATCGTGCCCCATGACCCCGGTGCCCGTGCGGTGATGACATTCGGACTACTGGAGCATGTGGAGAAGGACACCCTGACTAACATACTCAAGTACCTGCGTCGCATGGAAGAAGAGTGGCAGGTGGTGTTCTGTGTGGCACTGGCCCGACACGAGCGCAAGAAAGCAATCGCCTTCGCGAACCGAGAGTTTGCACTGTGGGCTGCTGATAACGAGGACTTACTGTGAACATTGAATATTCAATGTTGGGAGAAACAAAATGAAAGTAGAACGTAAATTCAAAGCTATCAAGATCGGGCTTATGCGATCCGAGCAGTTTGGTCTGCTGCGTGGTGTTGCCATGCACGGTAAAACCATTCTGACTACTGACGTACCCACAGCGGCTACTGATGGTCGGGACTGTTGGTTCAACCCGGACTTCCTGTTCAACCAGATCAGCAACGGGGACAAGGGCATTGCCTATGTCATGGTGCACGAGTGGTTGCACAAGGCGGGTATGCACATGGTGACGTACCAAAATCTCAAGGAACGTAACCCAATGCTAACCAACATGGCGGCGGACTATTGGAACAATGACAAGATCGAACTTGCCGACCCCAACCATCTGTTGACCGAGATGCCACAAGATGCGGACGGGAAGCCCATTGGCTTGCATGACATCAAGTATCGGGATTGGACCATCAAGCGCATCTTCAACGACCTGCTAGAGAATAACGAAGGTGGTAAAGGTGGTGGGTTCGATGAACACGACTGGGATGGAGCCAAGGAACTAACCAAGGAACAGGCCAAGGAACTCAAGAAGGATGTGACCGAGGCTATCCGGCAGGGTATTCATGCGGGTAAACGAGCAGGTGCAGGTGGACTACGTGATGCACTGGGGCTTGAAGAACTTATCACGCCCAAGGTGGACTGGCGCGATGCACTGCGAATGTTTATGAACTCGACGTGTCGAAAGAAGGAACGCTCTTCATGGCGTAGACCTAACCGCAGGTATCTGCATCAAGACATCGTTATGCCTACGCTAGAAGGTAATAGCATCAATGAGGTGGTGATTGCGCGGGACACGTCCGGCTCGATGTACGGTGATCGACTAACCAAAGTCACCAGTGAGATGGTGGGGCTGGCGCAGAACCTTAACATTAACAAGATACACATGATCGACTGGGATGGTGAGGTTGAGAATCACGAGATATATACCAATGATTCTTTCAAGAACGCGCCAGAGCTACGCACCGCACACGGCGGTGGAGGCACCGATCCTACGTGCGTCTCTGACTACTTGAGTAAGAACAGCATCAAGCCAGACTGTGTGGTGGTATTGACTGACGGTGAAATCGGTTCGTGGGGTAACTGGACTAGTCCGGTGCTCTGGGCAATCGCAAACAACAGAAACATAACCGCCCCTGTGGGCAAAACAATCAACATTGAATAATCAATGTTCAACGGAGAAAGAGAATGAGCATAGCAAACAGTGCAGTATTGGTACGTCTAAACATTAGCGTGTGGGGTGCAAGTAAGCGCAACAAAGACCTAGAAAGTGAGGTCGCTGCGGGTAAGAACGCAGACCCAAGGGCGATGCGTATGTACGACAACCTGATGGTCGGTTCAACTGGCCACAAGGATATACAGAAACATGCAGCCCAATCGCGTCTATGGCACAACACCATGACGCTACCGTGGGATGAACGCGGGTACAGGCTTTGTCCTACTAGTCTATTCCTAGACTACAAGTCGCAACACAATCTGAAGCAGGCTACGTTTAGTAGCATGGTAGATACATTCCGAGTTAAGTATTGGAGCTATCGTGAAACTGCTAAGGACTATCGTGGTGACATATTCAACGAGAATGACTACCCACCAGTGCATGAGGTGATGGATAAGTTTGCATGGAACTTTGTTGTTGCTCCTGTACCTGAGTCTGGTCACCTGTGCATTGATCTACCCGCACAAGAGATGGAAGAACTCAAGGCCACGTGCGATCAGGAAGTTGAACGTAAGGTAATGGAAGCCGCCAAGGAAAATGACAAGCGACTACTCAAGGAGCTGCAAGCGATAAGTGCGAAGTGCACGGATACTGGGGACGAGGAGGAAGATGACAAGAAGCGGTGGCACGAGACTTTTGTATCCAATCCCTTGAGCTTGTGTCGGATGCTCAAGCACATGAACCTGACCAACGACCCCAAGGTAGAAGAAGCACGTCAACGGCTTGAAGATATCATGGCAGGTAAAACAAAAGAGATGTTCAAGGATTCCCCAACTGTCCGTGAGGAAGTGAAGGAAGAAGTGGACTCAATTATTAATTCATACGACTGGTAGGAGAAAGAGAATGATTTCAGAAGTATACAATAGAGATAGCTACTTAGTGGTAAACGCCAAAGAGGACATCAAGAACGGTGATGCAGGCACGTTTTCAAACATGCCGAGGAATGTTTACCACAACCAAAACGATACTGGACCCTTGAAGCAGAAGAATCATCTGGATATTGCCCCTGCTTTACTTTTGTATCTCAGCCAGCACTACACTAACTACTCGTTCTACGTTAAAACTCGCACCAGATACACCGACAAAAACGAAGAGTACATGACCATGCGCGACATATATGTGTTTGATGGTGACGAGCCTGTTGGTCGTATCAGCAGAGGTGAACGGTACTCAAACAATCATGACGGTTTGGAGTTTGAGAACAATCGCATTAGCCTAGACTTGAAACGTGGGAGTGCAAAGAAGACAGCGAAGCTCAGTACAGCAAAGTCTTTGTTCGCCCAATACTTCTATGGCATGACCATACGTGAGCATATGGAAGCAATGGCGTCCAGCGTAAGGTACGAAGTAAGTAGCAGCTCGTATCAGTTAAGCAGAGAGTATGATACTGCACGCAGCAAACTTACTGACTACATCAAGACAGAGGTTGCACGCGCTAATGAAACGGTACTCAAGTTTCTTAAAGACATGGGTAAGACCGATCTTATCGATGCTTTTCATCACACACAAAACGAGTTGCAGGTAGTAAAAAATATCGAAAGCGTAGTCGATAAAAGAAACGGCTACTATGTTTTGTTGAAAGAAGATGAGTATTTCAAGTGGCACCAAGGTGAGTCAACACCAAAGCGGTTCAAGCGCGATGAGATGCCGAGCGATATGCGGATGGCATTGGGTCTGTTGAAGATTGCTGACAAGAATACATTTGTGGACGGGGCTGGTTTCAAACTGGCAGATGATAAATTCTTTATTCGTAACGAGGTGCAACTTGATTTTGACAGCTAACAGAATACGCCGACGTGGTAAGCAGAAAGAGCCTACGTTAGTACATGTAAACGTGCGTCTACCACAATACGTGGTAGACCATTTCAAATCATTCCCTAGACATACTCAAGAAATGCGAAGGGTATTAACTGAACACGTAGACAACCTAGAATATCTAGGTTGTGAGGAGAACGAGAGTGACAGGTGAATCCTTCTACTTAGACATCGACGGGGTGACGTGGCAGTACATGTTGGTTACTGATCCAGAAGCTGCACTGTACTGGAACGCGTCTAGTTACAAACTAAGGCTTGGTGATATTCGCATAGCCACAAAGTGTTCGCCCGAGGATCGCAAGAGACTACGGCGGGAGATACTGAAAGACATAGAGGAGAATGAATAAACTAACATTGAATATTCAATGTTGCTTACGCCCCGCCTAGTGCGGGGTTTTTTGTGCCTTTACAAAGTCAAGTCTTTACGCTATTCTTTCTGAATGGCGCTTACTCCCGAAAAGAAAGTTAAGAACAAAGTCGTGAAACTACTCAAGGATCACGGCGCTTACTACTTCTTTCCCGCCAGCTACGGAATGGGTCGTAGTGGGGTGCCAGATGTAGTTTGTTGTTACCACGGTAAATTTATCGGCATAGAATGTAAGGCTGGTAACAACAAAGCAACTGCGCTACAACTTAAAGAGCTTGCTGCTATCAGAGAAGCAGAAGGCGTAACCTTTATCATTAACGAAGAGAACGTAGGGGTACTCGACGAGTATCTAAAAAATAATGGAAATGTTGACGATAGATTTCGAGACGTACTACGCTAAGGACTACGGCCTCAACAAGCTCACCACTGAAGAGTACATCCGCGATCCTCGCTTCGAGGTCATCGGTGTGGCTGTCAAAGTCTGGTCGAGCGATGATAGTAACCAAGCTTCGGTCCCACTTTGGTTTTCCGGTAGCAAAAAACAAATAGCAAAATTCCTATCCCAGTTTGATTGGGACAACTCCATTGCTCTTGCACACAACGCTATGTTTGACATGGCGATCCTCAATTGGCACTTCGACATCCGACCTAAAAAGATTGCTGATACGCTAGCAATGGCACGGGCTATCCACTCCATTGAAGTTGGTGGGAGTCTGGCTGCATTGTCCGAATACTACGAACTGGGTAAAAAAGGCACCGAGGTGCACAGTGCTATTGGAAAGAAGCGGCTGGACTTCACAACAGAAGAACTTAAAGCCTACGGTGGCTACTGCGTACAGGACGTAGAACTTACCTTTAAGTTATTCAACGTGCTGAAGAAAGATTTCCCGAACTTTGAGCTGGCCTTGATAGACCTGACAATCCGTATGTTTAGTGAGCCGAAGCTATGCCTAGACTTAGGTGTACTCAACGCGCACCTTGAGGATGTTGTAGGTAAGAAAGAAGCCCTAATGGCGAAGGTCAAACACGACAAGAAACAACTCACAAGTAATCCACAATTTGCCGAACTACTGCGGGAATATGGCATCGAGCCTCCACTCAAAATAAGCCCCACAACAGGCAAGGAGACTTACGCATTTGCCAAAAGTGATGAAGGGCTTAAAAAACTCCAAGAACACGAGAACCCAGAGGTTCAAGCCATTGTGGCTGCTAGACTAGGAGTAAGGTCTACCATCGAGGAGACACGCACCCAGAGGTTCATTGACATAGCTGGTAGGGGTACACTACCTATCCCGTTACGTTATTACGCGGCCCACACAGGGCGCTGGGGAGGTGACGACAAGATAAATATGCAGAACCTACCCCGTGGATCGCAGCTCAAGAAGGCTATGTGCGCCCCTGCTGGGTACAAGTTTGTGGACTGTGACCTGTCTCAGATAGAAGCACGGACACTAGCGTGGCTGGCCGAGGAGGACGACCTAGTTGAGGCATTCGACAGAGGGGACGACGTATACAAGATAATGGCCTCTGCTATCTACGACAAGCCTGAAGACCAGATAAACAAAGAAGAAAGGTTCGTTGGTAAGACTACTATACTAGGTGCAGGGTATGGCATGGGTGCTCTTAAGTTTAAGGCCCAGCTTAAAAACTTTGGGGTGGAGCTAGAACAGGAAGAATGTGACCGCATCATAAAGGTATACAGAGAGACATACCCAGAGATACCACGGCTATGGCGGGAAGCAGGAAGGGCACTAAATACTATTATGAAAGACCAGACTGGCTCTTTCGGACGCCCCGATATACTTGAGGTTGAGGGGAATAGCGGTATCCGGCTACCCAACGGCCTGTATATAAAGTACCCAGAATTGCGAAAAGAGACTGACGAAGAGGGTAAATCGGAGTTATTGTACAAGACCCGCAAGGGTAGGGCGCTTATGGATACTAGAATATATGGAGGTAAGGTAATCGAGAACGTGTGTCAGGCACTGGCACGGATTGTTATCGGTGAACAACTGCTCCGCGTAGCCCAGAAGTACAAAGTCGTGATGACCGTACATGATGCAATCGGGTGCATTGTCCCAGAGGATGAAGTAGAAGAAGGTATGCGCCTAGTAGAGAAAGTTATGAAGATCAGGCCCAAATGGGCACCAGACCTGCCTCTCGACTGCGAGGGTGGGTATGGTGATTCCTACGGAGCTTGTTGATGGCCCCAGCGGGCGGTGGGCAGGGTTTTACTATTTTTCTCCCTAAAAACACCCGCAGCATACAACATTGGAACTACTCCCCTTAGTCGAGAATGGTGTGCCAATACCATATCTTGACAGGCGTTCTCTTTCTCTGATGTGTGTATGCCGAGGAAACCGCGCTAAGGTTAGTCGTGCCCTACCTTGAGAGGGCACGCATTGAATTGAGGAGCTTATGAAAGTACGAATAGAGTTGGAACAACAAGACGTAGAAGAAGTCATATTGTTGATTAAAAGGCTTACTGATGCCTTAGAAAGAGTAGAAGAATTTATAGAGGAACAAGACGGAGATGGCGAAAATGAGTAAGGAAGAATTTCAAGAACTTTGGGATAGAGAATTGCTCAACGGATGGCAATGTGAAGGCAGTATGGCGAGTGTAAAAGCCTTTTTCTTTAAAAAAGCCACAGGATTAAATGACTACGAGGGGGAACTTGATTGGGGTAAAGTAGATACTTTTTTAGAAAGTTGTGCCCTTAAAAGATATGAACTGATGTATGTAAGCAAACAACCCGTGCGAGCATTTGTTGCAAATAGATCGCCCAACCTTAGCGGTTGCCTTTGGTCAGGAAAGTACAGCCACGATGAGTTATTAGAGGCCATCGACAGATTTAAGTGGACACCTCTTACTGAAAAGCAGAAGGAAAAGTTTTCTAAGCAAAAATATGAAAGGTATAGGAAAGGAAAAAAGTATCTAACCATTAAAGCCAGAGAACTAACTAAAAAGCACGATTGGAATACTGTTAAATAGTAGTAGAGGAAGGTAGGTATGGCGAAGAAGGGACATAAAGATTTGCACCCAAAGATTATATCTATGGCAAACAAAGGTATGAAGGGTGTTGATATAGCTACTGAGTTAGGGCTAAGTCCCAACAGCGTCAGGACAATACTTTACAATCACGGGGTTAAGTTAAAGACCCCGATAGGCAGACCGATGGTGGACAACCCTGTTCGTAACAGGTTCAAAGTACCGAAGGTACACAAAGGGCCGGAGCAGGTGATGCCAGACCCGTTTATTCGAGTTTTAAATAAAGATGTATAAAGAGTTGGAACAGAAGTGTAAGTGCGGCCAGAAGATGCTTGAGGTGCTTGGCTATATAGAGAAGCAAGACGGTGATGAACACCCGAAAGCTTTCCGTAAAGGTTGGTACTGCCCGTGGTGTAAAAATTGGGAAGACGCAATACTTAGAGAGAAGATTGTAGAGGAGGAGTAGGTATGGTGAGCCAGTTGATGTGCGTAGCCCTAGCTATCTATTTTGAAGCTAGAGGTGAACCAGACGCAGGGCAGATTGCAGTCGCTCACGTAGTCCGAAACAGAATCGAAGACCCACGCTACCCAGACAATGCGTGTGATGTAGTAAAGCAGGGTTACTACTGGAACGGTAACCCGATACGAAACATGTGCCAGTTCAGCTTTTACTGTGATGGCAAACCAGAAGACCCGCACGATGAACGAGCTTGGCGCGATGCGTTATACATAGTGCACCTAAGTGGGTTGATTCCTGATATTACAGGAGGTGCAACGCACTACCACAGCACCAAAGTATTCCCCGAGTGGGCATACACGGGGCAGGTTACAACTAACATACACAAACATGTGTTTTACAGAGGGGTTAACTAGTGTACGAATACAAAGCAACAATAATTAGAGTCGTAGATGGAGATACCGTAGATGTTGACATTGATCTTGGTTTTGATTGTTGGGTTCGTAATCAGCGTATCCGTCTTTTCGGCATCGATACTCCGGAATGTCGCACTAGAAATAAACAGGAGAAAGCTCATGGGTTACTCGCAAAAGCCTACGCCCAAAAGGCTCTCAAGTTGGGAGGAGTTTATGCGCTACGAACAAGAGAGAAGGGAAAGTTTGGAAGGTACTTGGGTGAAATCAAAGTTGGACGGACGACCATTAATAAACTACTCATCAAAGAAAAGCTGGCTGTCGCGTACACCGGACAAAATAAAAAAGACATAGCTGCTGCACAAGAAGCTAATCGTCTTGCGCTTGTTAAGGAAGGTAAACTAACGGCTACGGGCGTACCACCTGTTAGCGAATACGAGGATAGATTGTAATGAATAAAGAAGAATACGCAATACAAGTAGGTGCGCTGGCTTGGGATGAAGATACCCATCAAGGAACAGTAATGTTAGCACCGGGCTTTCTTGAAGAACCTCCTACTATACAACTAGCTATGCTAGCAGGATGGAGAGATGCTGTTGAAAGTCTGTATATCGAATACTTAGACACCTACCAAAAGAAGCACTAAGGAAAAACTATGGCCGCTTGGTCCTACAGCAAAGTTAATACCTTCAAGCAATGCCCCAAAAAATACTACCACCTAAACGTCAAAAAAGACGTGAAGGACAGGGGTAATGCAGCTACTGCGTATGGCAGTAAAGTACATAGTGCTGCTGAGAAATATATAAGAGACAACAAGCCGCTACCTAAAGAATACAGTTTCATCCAGCCTACTCTCGATGCTTTCAACCGGATAGAAGGCGAGAAGCATTGTGAGATTAGGCTTGGTGTAGCGAGAGACGGTGACGAGTTTAGCCCATTAGGCTTTTGGGATAAGAACGTCTGGTACCGAGGTATAGCTGATTTACTAATAGTCAACGGAGAAAAAGCTTATCTGGTTGATTATAAAACAAGTAAGACCGCGAACTATGCGGATACTAAGCAACTAGACCTACTTGCAGGGGCTGTGTTTATAAACTTCCCTGAAGTTAAAAGAATTAAATCTGCATTGTCATTCGTAGTGTGCGATGGCTTTGTAACTAAAGAACATACCGCAGACATGTACAAGTCGTACATCGGTGTGTTTGACGAAGCACTTGAACGGATTGAAGTAGCTGCTGATGAAGGTGTATGGAACCCGATAGACGGGCCGCTGTGTCGATTCTGTCCGGTGACTAGCTGCGAGCATAATAGGAAATGATATGCGTATAGTCTGTGCACCACAACAAGTAAATCTTTTTGACGAAGATATTAGAAGAGATGCCCCACGCTGTAATGTAGTGTGGTGGACTGATGATAAAGACAATAGCGATTGGTATCTTTACAACAGTATGAGGACATACCTCAATAAACCTTTGTTAGACACGTTAAAAAATTTTGGGTCTCCGCAATATTCAGAAATAAATTTATACCTACTAAAAAATTTGTATCGTGCACTGCTTCATGAAGAACCTACAAAAGGGTTCACTGACAGATTAAAAAAGTGTGGTAGGCATATAGAGTATTGGCAGTGGGACATTTTTGAGCAGATAAGATGGCGTGCTAGTAAAGGTGTACATCCTAAAGTAGCACTAGAAGACATGCTTAAACTCCACTATCGTAGGGTCGAACGTGAAGATATTTATGAAAGATGGGATAGCCCAGAAATAAAAAAGGAATGGCGCGAAGTAAGAATGCAAGTATTAGAGGCGTATAAAGCACAATGCGCTATATGCAACCGTACCCCACAACAACATGGAGTGGTGGTACATGTAGATCACATAATACCTAAATCACACAAACCGAATCTAGCCCTGTGCTTCTCTAACCTGCAAGTGCTTTGTGAAGACTGCAACATGGGTAAAGGTAATAAATTTAATACAGATTGGCGTCCTGTAGTGACTAACCACGTATCAGTACACGAGCATCTGGAATACTGAAGGAGGTAGAAATGCCAGCCAAGAAACGTAACTACAAAAAAGAATACGAGAACTACCAAGGCACTGAAGAGCAAAAGAAGAAACGTGCCAAGCGTAATGCTGCTCGACGCAAAGCAATGAAAGAGGGCAAGGTTAAGAAAGGTGATGGCAAGGATGTAGCCCACAAGAAAGCTATGGATAAAGGCGGAAAGAACTCTGATGGTACTAGAGTAGAGAGTAAATCACGGAACCGGTCCTTTAAACGGGACTCTAAAGGAAATCTAGTATCTGAAACGAGTAAGCGCGAGAGCGCGAAACGTAAGAAGTAAGTGTAACTATTCCCCCTAGGAGGGTGCAAACTAATATGAAAAATGTAAGTGAATTGAGAAATGAATTGTCCGATGTTTTTACTGGGTTAATAACTGGTGATGTAAAAGCAAAGGACGCAAAAGAATTAGCTAATGTAGCTGGGAAAATGATTAATTCTGCTAAAGTGCAACTTGAATATCATGCACTACGTAAAGAAAGCAACACGAAAATAAATTTTTTACACTCTACAGATAAGTAATGGAACTAAGAATTTGTAAAGTGTGTGGGGTTGAGAAGGAACTCAGCCCTGTATTTTTTAGCGTAACACGTGGTGTTTGGTCGGAACGCACATGCCGTGCATGTAGAAAATTAGCTAACAAAGTTTTAGAAAAAAGTAAGCCTTATTTAAAAACTCCTGAAGGAACCACTCGTATTTGTGGTAAGTGCGGAGAAACTAAATTACTAGTACGAGATAATTTTAGGGTAGAAAAAGGTTATTTTAAGAAAAACTGCCGCGCGTGCACAAAAAGTAGAAAACGTCGAAAAAGTGTAGATGCTAGACGCCGTATCAAAAAAAGATATAAGGCAAAGTATCCAGAAAAAATTCGAGCGCAAAAACAAACAGGGCTATATTATTTTAAAAACTTGCTAGCCGCTGGAACGAAGATAAAAGCTAGTCAAATTCCCGAGGAGTTAGCAGAAGCAAAACGAATGCAAATACGAATACTCAGGGAAATAAAAAGTGAAAGTAGTCAACGATAGAGCCATCGTGCTCAAGACAAAGCGTCCTCATCTGATTACCGAACGAGTAAAAAACTACAAGGTGCTCACGGAAGAAAAGGGCGTGTACAAGATAGTTATACCGTGGGGGCTACACGAGTCTCAAGTGTTGGCCGAGTTGAAGGTAAAAGAAGTACCTTCTCCTATGGCACGGGACTACGAGTACACCGGCAGATATGAACCGTTCGACCACCAGAAAGAAACAGCGTCTTTCCTAACACTGCACAAGAAAGGCTTTTGTTTTAACGAACAAGGCACCGGGAAGACTGCATCTGTGATATGGGCGGTTGACTATCTAATGCAGCAGGGTCTGATAAACCGCGTGCTGGTTATCTGTCCTCTGTCTATTATGAAATCAGCATGGCAAGAGGACTTGTTTAAGTTTGCCATGCACCGTACTTGCTCTGTAGCGCACGGAACTTCGGCGCAGCGCAAGAAAATACTTAACGCTGGCTCTGAGTTTGTCATCATAAACTTTGATGGCGTGGCTGTGGTCAAAGACGAGATTATGAAAGGGGGCTTTGACATGATAGTTGTTGACGAAGCCAACGCCTACAAGAACGCACAAACAAACCGCTGGAAAACTTTACGCGACATAACTGCAAACGTGCCGTGGCTTTGGATGCTTACTGGTACCCCCGCAGCACAATCCCCGGTTGATGCGTTTGGTTTAGCCAAGCTAATCAACCCGAAGGGCGCACCTAAATATTTTGGGCAGTTTAGAGACAAAGTGATGCACAAAGTCTCACAGTATACGTGGCGACCCAAGCCCGATGCGGACAAGACGGTGCATGAAGTTCTACAACCTGCGATTAGATTTGAGAAAGATCAGTGTCTTGACCTTCCTGCTGTTACTTACATAGACAGAGACGCACCACTAACGAAACAACAAGCTTCTTACTACAAACTGTTGAAAGACCGCATGATTATGGAAGCAGACGGGGAGCAAGTTACTTCCGTCAATGCAGCCACTAACTTAAACAAGCTACTGCAAATCTCTGGTGGGGCTGTGTACTCCGACGATAAGGAAGTTATAGAGTTTGACGTGAGCAGTCGTTTGAAAGTAATTAAAGAAGCTATTGATGAGTCTTCTAACAAAGTGTTGGTGTTTGTACCGTTTACTCACACCATAGAACTACTAAAAGAATTCCTTACTAAGAACAGCGTAGCGTGTGAAATTATTTCAGGTAAAGTCTCTGTAAATAAACGCAGTAGAATAATTAAAGACTTTCAAGAAACAAACAAAATACAAGTGCTTATCATCCAGCCACAGGCAGCGTCACATGGATTGACCTTAACTGCGGCTAACACAATTATTTGGTACGCTCCTGTTACTAGCGTAGAGACATACTTACAAGCCAACGCACGTATCGACAGACCGGGGCAACACAACCCGATGACGATAATTCACATACGCGGCAGTGAAGTAGAGACACGCCTATACAACATGTTGCGGTCTAAAGTTGATCATCACCACAAGATAATCGACTTATATAAACAAGAAATAAATACTTGACGCTGTAAAGCGTAAGAGTACACTACTCCTCCCTACCAAAAAGGAGGAGCGATGAAAGACACACCTGACAAACTAGCCACCATCTACATCAAGATGCGTGAAGCTATACAAGAGAAAGAAGAAGAAATAAAGAAAATAAAAGCACAACAAGAGAAAGTAACTCAAGAGATGCTAACTCTGTGTGAAGAACAAAACATTGATAGCTTGAGAACGCCAGCCGGTACCATCTCGCGTAGAGTGCGTACTAGTTACTGGCCTAGCGACTGGGACAAGATGCACGAATTCATAAAAGAGAACAGCGCGTTTCATTTACTGGAGAAGCGCGTGCATACCTCTAACATGAAAGAGTTCCTAGAAGCTAATCCTGATGTAGCACCTCCGGGTCTACAGACAAACCGTAAGTACACTATCTCTGTACTTAAACCACGTAAGAAGTGAATAGACTTCAAGTACAGGACGGGTGTTTTGTGCACCCGGATACCTACGAGCCACTGCGCTCTGTAGAAGTTGTAATAACAGACAGCGGAACGCTATCAAGAAATTACTACGAAGATAACAAGCTTACTTGTTGGTCTTTCGACTGTGACTTTCCAGACGAAGCGGTGTCCAACAAACAAGCTAGTCGCTGTCTTGATTGCACCCAGAGTATAAAAACTGGACGGAACGCAGGAGGAGCACCTTGTAAATTCTTTACTAATATCAAGGTAGCTTTTTTGGGGCAGAACTCTCTTTACGAAATCAGACTTAGTGCATTGAGTTTGTTTTCCAGAGACGACAACAGGATGAATCTATATAAGTATATAGAACATCTTGAACGCAACCGAGAGCACGTCGGTAATGTGCTAACCGAAATATATTTTGTAGAACATCGTGATTTTTACAAGATGTATTTCAAACCGGTTCGACCTTTAGCAGAGGAAGAACTTGCAGATATAAAGCAGCTTGAGAAAGCTGGTCAATCAAACCCTTTTAAGGAGCAATATATGGCTAGTAAGTCACACATAATTAGAGGCGTAACTGCACTCTACCCCCGTATCAACCAGCCCTACCACTGGAGCGACAAGCAGAACAGAAGTGTCCCGTGTGATGCTACAGAAGATGGAGCGTCTTACGATCTAAACTTTGGCATGAGCAAAGCGCAGGCTAAAGAACTGTACAACCTGATGAACGAAGCGTACAAAGCTGCGCGGGAAGACTCTTGGCCTAAGAAGCTAGAGATGCGTTTTAAGGAGCAAGATGACGGAACTTACGTTGGTAAGGCTAGTCTTAAAGCTGCATACAACGGCAATCCTACTTCAATCCCAGACCAGTTTGATTCAAAGAACAAGAAGCTGGACAGCGACTTTATGCTCACTACGGGTAGTACAGTAAACGTAGCTGTTGAGTTATTCCCTTACAAAATAAACGGTGGTGGCGTAGCCCTCAGACTGCGCGGCGTGCAGGTTAAGAAGTACGTGCCTTACAAGCCAGCATCTCCGTTTGATGAAGAGGATGGTTTTAGCGCAGACGAAGAGTCTGGTAGTCCGTTTGCGTCAGATGACTCAGACGGTGGGTTTGAAGCAGAGGACACCCCAAAGGCTAAACCCGAAGCTGATCCGTTCGACGACGAAGAAGTTAAAGAACCTGTCAAACGTAAAAAGAAAAACAACATTTCTGACGACGATGACGATGATATAGAAGACATTATTTCTTCATGGGGTGATGACGACTAATGAGCTACGGCTACTCGACACATCTCGATAGTCTGAATCAAGAAGCTGACCAATCCCTGCTGGGGGTCCGCCTTGGCCGCACGTGCATTGACGCTAATGTGCCTGTTACCGAGGTAGCCTCTCAGCTAGGGGTTACCAGACAGACTGTCTATAACTGGTTCACGGGCGTCCATGAGCCTAAACAAGAACTGCTAGAACTAATAGAAGCGATAATAGCTGAGTTTAGATAATGCAAACATTCGATCTCATAGATTACGTCGTCCCTAAAGGCGGCATATACAATGTGATCGGCATGAAAGACGGTAGGCTTATACCAAAGTTTACCGATAGTTTAGAAGTAGCATACGAAATAGCTGACGGATTTTCCGAACAAGCTATGGATGTCTACTTTGCTCTGGGTAAGTTGAAAGAAAAAGGTAGCCGCAAGGTAGAAAACGTAGAGTCTCTTGGAGCTATTTGGCTTGATATAGATTGCGGTGGAGACAAAGCAGAAGAGATAGAACCCTCTACAGGATTACCGAAAGGCTACGCTAGCCAGAAAGAAGGACTAAAAGCTCTTAAAGAGTTTTGCAATACAGTCGATCTGCCTGAACCAGTAATTGTAAATTCAGGTTATGGCTTGCATGTGTATTGGGGGTTCACAGAAGAAATACCTACCGAGAAATGGCTGCCTATTGCCAAGAGACTAGAGCAAGTATGTATTACTCAGAAATTTTATGCCGATCCGAACGTGTTCGATGCTGCGCGTATACTGCGAGTACCGGGCACTTACAACCAAAAGAAGGATACTCCTAAGTTAGTAAAGGTAGTAAACCCTGTAACCGCAAGGTACGCACCTGACGATATACGTGGGCTACTTGGAGTAGACCCCGATGAAGTTGTTACGGTTAAGAAGAAAAGCAGCCAACCTATACTGGACCCGCTGCAAAAGCTCCTTGATGAAAACAAAGACTACAAGTTTTCTAAAATAATAGGGCGGCAAGACCCGTGCCTACAGCTCAAGGATAGTCTGCTAAACCGCAAAACTCTGTCGGAACCTCGTTGGTTTAACGCACTGTCTGTCGCTAAATTTTGCGTAGACGGTAGCAAAGCTATACACACCGTCTCCCACGGCCACCCTGACTACGATTTTGGTGCAGTTGAAAGAAAGATCGCAGGTATCAAGGGACCACACTCTTGTGAGGAGTTTGAGAAGAACAACCCCGGTGGTTGTAAGCACTGTCCACACAAGAAAAGCAAAGAAGTAAAAGGCCCGTATAGCCTAGGTAAAGTTATAAAGAAAGCCTCCAGTAGCCCTATAAATAAGTTTGAACCTTATTTTAGAGGTAAAAACGGGGGCGTGTATTTGATGAAAGAAGAAGACGCAGTGCTTGTATATGAGCACGATTTTTATTTAAAGAAACAAATGTGGGACGACCAAGAAGGGTTTGTGTCCGTGTTTGTTTTTCATTCTCCGCACGATGGCGTGCGTGAGTTCAAGATACCTAACGAATGTTTAGAACGTAGACTGTTACTTAAGACCCTTGCACATAATGGAGTAGTAGCAGGTGCCAGCAACTCGGCGGTTTTGATTGAATACGTTACTAGAACTATTCAGATATTACAGACAAAAGAAAAGGCAGAAATAATGAGATTACAATTTGGATGGGCTGACAACGATACTAAGTTTATTGTAGGGGAACGAGAGATTACTGTGGATGGGGTGTATCACTCCCCTGCGTCTTCTGTAACTAAGTCCTATGTATCCTACTTTGAACCAAGAGGTACTTTAGAAAAGTGGCAAGAAGTATTTAACTTGTACAACAAGAAAGGTATGGAGATACAAGCGTTTGCCGCACTCTCTGGCTTTGGTTCCCCCCTGTTACAACTTACCGGGCAGAAAGGTGCAATCATAAACTTAGTGCATAAGAACGCAGGTACGGGTAAGACAACTATACTACGGATGGCAAACAGTATATGTGGCGATCCTGAACAGCTTTTGGGTAACCCCAAAGACACAGCCGTAGCACGTGTCAACAAGCTGGGCATACTAAACAACATAGTAAACACTATGGATGAGCTTAGTAATATGGAGTCTGGCCCTCTTAGTGATTTTGCCTACGAAGTATCACAAGGCAAAGGTAAGGATAAAGGCACCGCTACAGCTAATGCTAACCGTAAGAACGACACTACATGGCGTAACATGACGCTATCTTCGTCTAACTCTTCTTTTTATCAAAAGCTATTTGCAGACAAAAGCCTACCTGATGGTGAGCTTATGCGGATCATGGAGTTCTATGTAGACTACGTTGACCAAGAGACTATCTCTACAACGTACGGCAAAGAGATGTTTGACCACCAGCTAAACGCTAATTTTGGTCACGCCATTGTACCTTTCATGCAATACGTGCTTGCTAACCCCGAAGGTGTAAAGGCAGACGTGCTTAAGATACAGGCTAAGATAGACAAAGAAATGCGTCTTACTTCACGCGAAAGAAACTGGTCGGCTCTTATAGCTGCTAACATAGCTGGAGGATGGATTGCGTGTAAACTAGGGCTAATAAAGTTTGACATGGGACGCATCTACAGGAAGGCATCGCGGATCATAATTCAACTGAGGAAAGATACTGTAGCTCCGGTGGACAGCTATGTGTCCATACTTGGCTCATTTATAAACAATAACCTCAATAACCTACTTGATGTTGACGATGGTGTGGACCAACGTACTTCTAAACCTAAAGCACCTAGGCTAGAACCTAAGTACGGTAGACTTGTTATGCGGCACGAGGGTGACACCCAGCGGCTTTTTATTCCGGTTAAAGACATACGCAACGAATTGAACAAGGACAGCACAGACTACAACTCATTTATTGAAGACCTTAAGAAGCGTGGGATGTATTTGGACACTGTGAACAAGCGTATGTCTAAGGGTATGGCTGTATCTTCACCCGCTCAACGGTGCGCTATGTTCGATGCGTCTCACCCTGAGTTCTTTGACATGTCTAAATTGGTAGAAAAAGCTAAAGAAAATGCAGATAGAGAACGTGAATTACCAGATCAACTGGAAGAAATTTAAACGCGGCTGGTCATTCTTTATACCCTGCCTTAAGCCTGTCTCAGCCAAGCAAGTGTTACTGGCTGAGACTAAACGGCTTAAGTATAAAGTCGTGACTAAGGTAACCCTAGAGGGCAGCGTGCAGGGCATCCGTATATGGAGGGTTTAGACCACAGCAAACTCACGGACGAAGGGGTTGTCTAGTTTCGCGTTAAACTTCAACCCCGCTACCATCTTATCTACGTAAGATTGCCGTGAGCGGAAAGAACGCTCCAGTGTGTCTGGTCCTACGAGTTCAGGATACAGTTGAGCAAAATCTGCAAATTCTTTTCTGGCTGCATTAGTAACCTTAGTGTCTCCACTGGTTATACCCACAAAATATTTCTTCAGTATCTTTTGTTTTCTTGCCTGCACCTTCGATTCGTAGTTTAGAGCAGCGGCTCTGTTTTCGTACAAACTAGATAAGTCAGCAGGAGTAAAACCTATACTTTGCAGTAGTAAGTTATATGCATTGATGTCTGTATCAATAGGAGAGCCATCTACGGTTCTAGCACCCTCCTCTATAAACCTGCCTGTCTTCAAAATATTACGTAACGCGCTAGGTGATATGGCCTCAAAGAAACGCCCATACTCTCCTGCCTCTAAGAATTTCCCTGCATTTCTTTCTATACCTAGGGCATAACTACCCACCGGTCCCATAGCTTGCATCAATGCGGTCATAACATAACCGTTTTGTTCTATACTATACGGGTCTTCTCTAAACAACATACCGTTGGCAAGACCAACTCGGTTGGATATTTCTAAGTTAGTTAGGTAGTTAAGTGGGCCTTTGAATATAAACTCGTTAGTGAACAATCGCATTTCTTCTTTAGCATTAAACGGTTCGTCTTCATCACCAATGACCGCATTTATTATGTTTGCAAATGTAGCCGCAGCACCAAAGAATGGTAGTCCGTTTATACCCGCCAGCCCTGCACTCATGCCGTAGATGCCTATTACTTGTCTACGTGCCATTGCACGTATCTCTGCATCGGGATCAGCCTTTACACCTAATGGCTTAAACATACCAGCTTGTTGCATAGCCAGAGCAGTTACAGTGGCGCTATTCCAAATGAATGTTTTGAACGTACCCATCACACGTCCAAGCGAGTTCTGCATTATGCTTGGCCCTTCGGCTGCCATGCCTGAAGTGTTGACGTTCATCACAGTGTCAAGAGCATACTTCAACGCAGCTTGCTCTTGCGTCATGTTCTTGTATTGCTTACCGGGCGGACGTTTCTGCATTGCTAATTCGTAAGCAGCTATAGCCGATACTGACCTGCTGTACATTTCTGCTTCGGTGAAAGGCACGCTAGCAAGGTTCATTAGCTTTGCGGAAGTAGAGTCAAAGTCCTGAGTGCTTTGTTTGGCTCCGTCTAGTATCTCTCGCTGCATTGTGTGAGTACGCTGCGAGTATTTGTCTAACTCTTGCGCTAGTTTTACGTAGCGAGGATCAGTTATCCAGCCATCTTCACCCCGTGCCATGGCTGTTTTCATAGCCTTCAACACAGCGGAGTTAGCTTTAGCAAAACCAAAAGGGCCGCTCAACAACGGCAAAGTCAGTAGAGGTACAGCACTTAAGTTAACTATAGCCGCAGATATATTACCCGTTAGGAAAAGGTTGTAAGCACCTGTGGCAAAGAAAGAGGTTAGTGTGTTGTAGTTGGGGTTACGAATAAAAGCGCCCCTTGTTTCTACTATTTCTCTACGTACAGCGTTTTCTAGCCCGGTAGAAGGCACGCTAGCTATTTCTTGCAGTAGCCTGTCAATCTCCGGCAGTGTTTCTAAAGTGCTTAGTTTACGAGTCCACCTAATCATAGTGTCGCCGTATACTTGCACTAAATCTGTTGATGCACCGGGAGTTTCCTTTCTCTTCCTGAACCGCTGCATTATAGATTGCTCTGGGTAGAAAGAGAGATAGGCATCTTGTACTTGATCTTTTAAACCCTTGGTAGGCATCGCCGCCATAAGTTTTGCTACAAAAGAAGAAGGTGGAAAGTCTCCACTGGTTGCTTCCTGTATTTTATTAAACGGTCTGACATTGCTTATTCTGTTTCTATTTTCTTCGATAAACGCAGTGCGCTCATCAGCATTTTTAAAAGCATCTACATACCTTTCGCCGCTAGGTGTGTCATATTCTAAGTAAAAATTGCCAAACCTTTGCGCGGGCACATACCCTATAAGCGGTTTGTTTTTCTCAAACTCTTTTTCTAAATCTTTTCTGATTGCTTCATTCTCTGCGTTATCTAATACAAATTTCCTATACTCTTCGTAGGAGTCTCTGTACTGTTTACGTATTGATGCGTACATGTCACGCACACGTTTATCTAGGCGATTAAACCTAGTCATAAGCGCGTTAAATCTTGCTTTACGCTCGGGGTTGAGTTTGCTCGCGTTAAATTCCGGATCAACACCAACTGCGTCAAACTCTCCAAAAGCGAACTTTATAGCAAGCTCGCCCATTTCGTTTGCTTGTTCTGGAAGTTCTTTTACTAGTTTTTCGTACTCTCTGTAATTTTCTAGTACGCCTTTTACCCTTCTGTCTTCTGCACCACGTCGTCTTAATATAGCTTTTTGCAATAACGCTATTTGAGGTATTTTGTCCCCAACCATCTTTATAAAGTCTTGCAGACGCAGGACGCGCATGGCATTTCTAGCTATAGGTTGACCACCTTCTGAATCAAAAATGCTTCTAATGGCACTGAACAATTTATTTCTTTTCTTACCAATAAAATCTGCACCGCTGGTGGCTAGTTCGCTCATGGCATCCACACTCATTTTAGGAGTGCCTAGGAACAGCTTATCAACTAGCGTAGGCTCTACGTCCTGTGATACATCTAGTATCTGGTCTATAAAATCTAAACCTTTATTATAAGCAGTCTCACCTTTACGAAACCCAAAGAATCTAGCAATGGCGTCCATAATGTTCTGCCACATGCTTTGACTTTTCGGTGCTTTGATTTGTTTCAGGTAAGCTTGAAACTCTGGATTACCAACAAGCTCGGCGGCAAACTCTTGTAAGTCTTGGCCTCCATAGAATCCATCAATATTCGTATGAATTTCAGTATAGAAATCAAAGAACTGTTTTGTTAGCGGGTGGTTTGGATCATTTAGTACCTGTGATATGGCAGCGTGTACCGTCTCGTGCAGGAATGTGTGCTCGTTCAACCCTGTCTCTGGGTCGAGTGTTATGGTATTTGTCACAGGATCATAAGACCCGCTTGTACCTTCTGTAGTAGGGCCAACAACTATTTTTGTAGTTAAACCAAGCCCGCTAATCTTACGCAGCACGCGTTTTATTTCGATTGGCTGATTGGGTATCAGCCTAGTTATAAGCTGTCTGAAGTTACCACGTCTGGCTATGTCTGTTAGTTCTTCACTCAGGGCTTTGCCTTGGTAGGCAGGAGTTTTTAAGTCAAGTGACTTGTCTTGTTCAAGCACTCCCATAGAAGAAACTGCGTTTTCCTTAGCTTGTTCTACTGCTTCTATGTTTTTTTGTGTAGTTCTAACTACGACAGGAGGCTGACCTTTTAATCTGCCCGGACTGGATATTTCTGTAACAAATTGTCCATCGGGCCGCTCATACACTTTGAACTTTGAGTCTTTAGCGTCTGGTGACGTGGCTGAAAAAGATTCAATAGGTTTGCCCAAGTCTAAGTTATTCAACGCAGGTTCTGTTGCGTCTATAAACTCATCTATCTGAACTTCTTCAGTAGGTGTAACGTCTGCGGCCTCAACAGTTTCTACAGTCTGTGACGGAGTGCCACCCAGACGTGCTATGGCATCATCTATTTTCTGTATATTTACAGTAGACCCACTTTTTTCCGCGACTTCTTTCAGGTTGTTAATAGCTTGAGTGCGCTGTTCAGGTATCGCTAAATCTAGGCCAGCAAAAGCCTTTTTAGTAGCAGCGTTGACAGGTAAGTTCTGTTGTTTAAGGAAGTCATTAAGCGCACGGCCTACGGCTGGAGCGCGTGTTATTTCGCCCTCTGGCATACCTGCGAAGATGTCACCTTGTCCTTCTTCTGTTACAGCCTCACTAACTTCTGTCTCTGGCACTACAGGAGGTAAAGGCAAATCTAATTGTTCTGCTTCAAGCAGTTCTTTACGTCGCGTTGCATCTTGTTTTTCTTGTGCAACACGTTCTTTTTGGGCAGCTTTATCCAGTGCTTTTTGCTCACGATCAAAAGCTTTTGCCTGTCGTTCTACAGAGGGAACAAGTTCACCTTCTTTAGTAAACATTTGTTTTTGTTTTGCGCCGAATAAACCTCTTCTTTTTTCTGCTACTGTATCTAGTATGTTTAACTCATTTACAGAAAGTTCGCTTACAGGTTTAGTAGTGTCAAAAGCAACGCCTTGACGCTGGGCTTCGACAGCAGCGTCTTCGTACAATATTCTTTCGCTTTCTTGCTGTTGTACTTCTTTTACAACTTCTTGTTGTTCTTCTGTAAGTCCTTTGACTGTGCCCGTTTCTGGCACTTCGTTCGGTCTTAACCTACGCGCAGCTTCTAGTGCGTAAGGCATTGATACTACGGTAGGTACTCCGGCACCGGCTTCCGCAGTTTCTTTATCTAGCCTTGCTTGCACTACATCCGGGTCTAGTGTTTCTACGCCCGGAAGGTCTAACTGACCACCAAGTATCTTTTCTCTCTGACGTGCTTTATCTCGTAGCTTTCTAGCCTCTGTAATATCGGCGAGGCGTCGTCCTCTTTCAGCTCTGCCTCGTGCACCCTCTACGCCACCACCAACAGTACCAAACCCACCACCAGCTACTGCACCACGTACACTAGCTTCCATGATCCGGTTCCATTCATCGCTACCAAATATGTCTGGGTTCTCATCAATAAATCGTTCGGCAGCTATGCTAATACCTTCTTGCGCACCTTCCGTCAGACCTTCTGTACCAAACCCTTTAGCAAGCCCCGCAGTACCCGAACGCAACACACCCGGAGCCATACCGGATTTCTCTAGTATCTTTTCTGTTATACCTACTTTCATAGGCCCAGAGAGATTTTTGGCAAGAGTAGCAGGAAGTATTGAATCTAGTGCTGCGGCAGCAGAACCAAACAAAAGAGCGGTACCGGCAGCAGTCTCACCAGTTTCTTGATATATGTTCTGGAATATCTCAGGGGCGTTGAGTGCGTATGATCCAAACCCTGCACCAGCTAATTGTCCTAAAGCTGCTTGGCTTGCGACTGTACCTGCCGCTGCTGTTTTCGCTGCTTCCGTCGCTGCTTTAGTGGCTAATGCTCTACCGCCCAATAATGCAGGTGCAGCAGCACCGCCTGTCAAGGCTGTAGCAAGAGTAACGCCAAGGTTGGGTATCTGCTCACCGATAGTCTCAGAGACGAACTTAGTGAAATCACCGACACCTTCAATATCCCTGAAGCTTTCAAAGGCCGGAGCAGGTAAAGCCGCTTGCTTTTCAGCAGCTTCGGCAAGCTGCTCTTGAGCGTATTCTTCTGCACCAAAAGCACTGCCTACTAACGCAGGGATAACGTCCGTTACAGTAGAACCTAGACGACCTAAACCACGCTCAAACCCACGACCAAAAGCCTCCCCTACACCTACTTCGGGTTGTGGAGGTGCTGGAGGAGCCGCATTTACAAGCATTTCAGCAAAACGTGTAGCGTTTTCAGTATCGCCTGCGGCCTGTGCTTTCTTAAAAGCCTGATTTATAACGTCTAAGTCGGCCATTTTTACGCCTGTGCGTCTAAATAAGCTCGGGCTGATGCGACATCTTCTGAAGTTACACCGTTGCCTAAACCTGTCATCTGCGTAAGACCGCCTTGCCCAGTGAGTATTGGCATACGTTCTGCTATAAAAGCTTTTATTATCTCTGCTCTAGCAGTTGCTGGGTCTTCGCCTGCTTCTATTCTTGCATTTAAAGCTTGTATGTAAGGAGTAGTTCCTTCGTACTTACCTATTGCATCTACAAGATCAGCTCGTTGTTTAGCTAGTCGCGTTTGACGCGCAGCTTCCAAGGTAGCTTCAGATCGCAGTTTGTCTGCTTTGATAGCTTCTTCCTGTAAACGTAGTTTTTCTCTTGCTTGCGCTTCTGCTTCTAGTCCAGTTACTAAGGACTTGCCTATGTTGCCTTCAGTAGCACCGCCAGCATAACTAAGCTTGCTGAGCGCATTAGCTATAGCCCTAGCTCTATCTGATGTAAGAGCAGAACCAACACGGTTCATAAGTCCTTCTCTGTCTTTTGCCTGCTCACGGGCTTCTTCTACGTTTCTAAATCTGGCAGGGCGATCAACACCTTCGCCAAACAAACCGGCAAGTGCTGTACCTGTTTCTCCAGTAGCAGCTAACTGCTGTAACGTACCTTGTGGCCCTGCTGGTTCTAACTCCAACCCAGCTTTTTTAAACCTTGCTTGTAATGCTTTTTGTGCAAGCGCAGATTCTTCTGCTTGTGCTTCTTGTCTAGTCGTGTCTACGGCTTCGAGAGTACGCAGTACATCCGCTTCTCCTACACGATCAGGATAGTCTGTAGCAAGTTCGGCTACTTCCTCTAACTGCTGCAATTTTACTTGCATTTCTGGCGTAACTGTTTCATCCAATGACCCTGCATACCTTTGCATACGAGCTAGGCGTTGAATCTCTTCAGGGGAACGTCTTTCTCCTGTAACAGGATTTACAGCAAATCTCTCTAAAAAAGCACTGTCGCCTTCAACTAAACTTTCATCCTCACCAGCATACTTTTTAATTTCTCCGCCTTCTTGAAACCCAAGAATGTTGCGTAGATAACTACCTAATTCACCTATATCTGATCGTAAATTGACCAGCGGGTTATTGCTTCTGGTAGCTTCTGGTGCACGGTCACTTAACGCAGCTAGTCCCGATGCCTTATCCATAGCGTAACGCCCCGCTGCTTCTCTTGCGCCGGGAAACGCTTCTTCCATGCGTTGTGCTGGGCTTTTCATGCTTCTTTCTGTGCTGAAGTCTTTTCTAGTATCTACCCCAGCGAGACGGGTGGCTGGATTAGCACGAGAAATTATATCTTCTTGGTTCTGCATCATCCCCATATACCTAGCAGCGCGGCCAGCTTCGTCTTTCTTTTCTTGTTGCTTTCTAGCTAGGTACTGTAAATACCCGATACCGCCGGATTCTCTTTCTTCTGGCGTGTACTTGGTAGAAGTGCTACCGGGATCGCGTAGTTCTTGCTGTGGTTTAGCTACAGTTAATGCGTCAGGTATGTTCGGTTCATATATTTCTGCTTCTACCGGAGGACGAGGTGGCATACGCGCAGTTTCTATACCACGTACTCTGTCAGCCCTCTCCCTACGCATTCTTTCTGTATAACCTTCAGGTGCAGTTGTAGAAATGGTTCTACCTCCGCCTAACTGTATATCTCTTCTACGGCCTTCTTTTTCTAGTTGGCCCATAATCTTATCTACGTAAGGTTGTGTTTGCATCGTTTGGGGGAGCACATCGTAGTCTCTACCTGCTGCTACAAATTTATCGGCGTTACCAGCACCAGCGTTATACGCAATAAGCGCAGCTTCCACATCGCCGTCGTAGCGGTCAATCATCGCTTGTAAGTATTGCCTAGCAAATCCCCTGCTAGCTTCGGGGTCAAATCTGCTCCCCTCCATAGGCGGTACGCCAAATCCCGGCTGCTCCGCAGTCGAAGGCATTATCTGATATGCACCCTCCGCCCCTGCTCTACTAACGGCGCGGGGATTACCCCCACTTTCTGCAATCATAAGTGCGTCAAGCAGGTTATCCATGTTTATATCACTAGCTCTTACAAGATCACCTTTTGCATACCCAATAATGCTCCCGCCAGCCATCTTACTACGTGGTTCTATTATTCCCTTGGTGCTATCTAGGTACTGCATAACGAAGGGTAGCTGGTCACCCATTTGGGTTTTGAGGTCATTTAACCTTTGCTGTACATTAGCTTTGGCCGTTGGGTCTGTAGCAGCATCCATAGAAGCCTGCATTTGACGATACAAATCAGCCAGCCTTTTAACATCTTGAGGATCGGCTGCTTTCGGAGATACTGCACCGAGTGTAGGACCGCCTTCAGCCATACCCACAATGCCACCCCCCGCCATACCCATCATGCGACGGTTTTGCGCTACTTGCACCTGTCTACCACGCTGGGCCATACCCGGCATGAGACTCTGCATAAGTGAGGAAATGCCACCCTCTACTTGAGACTTTATAGTCTGAGGTTGTACAGGCTGTTGAGCTTGCTTATCTCGTTGTGCTGAAGCCAAAAGCTCCATAGCTTTGCGTTCTTTTAAAAGCGCCTCAAGTTCTTTTGGAACATCACTTTCTACTACCTGTTCGGCAGCAGCTTGTTGAGGAGATTTGGGCGCTCCTAATCTGGCAGAGGGTGCACCTACCATGCTACCTAGTTGCTGCTGTGGAGTAGGCTGAAGGGCAGCAATACCACCTTGTTGATTATCCATTCGCATCATTTGCACCTTTTAACCTATTTCACTTATGTTCTTTGCACCTTCTGCTATGGTGCCGAAAATACCCGCACCAAGACCTAGGTAATCTAAAAATTTACTCAAGCTATCTGGCTCTATGTACTCACGAGATACAGCTTCGATAGGCAGACCTTGTAGTAACGACTGCATGAATTGAAGTTTCTTAAAAGGGTCGTCTCGCTCTTCTCGAAACTGGGCAATGTCTGCTGCAATACCTTCTTGCTCTATACCGCGTTGTTCAGCGCCTGCTTGTCGTTGTGTACCTAGCACATCTAAGCCATACCCACGGTCTTTGTTAAATTGCCCAAGACCTTGCTCATAGGCGGTTTGCATACCTGTACCGTAAATGTCTGTAAGGTTTCTAAGCAAGTTGCGTTGGCCTTCAGACTCCATAATTGCTTGGCGTCCCCCGCCAAAAGCACCGGCTTTACTCAATCTACCTGCGTTCATTACCCGCTGTATTTCTGCTTGCCGCTGAGCTTCTGCCATCTGAGGTTCTAAGGCTGCGCTTATATAGGGAGACATGTAGCTTTGTGCTGTACTCCCAGTAAAATCACCGGCAGTGCTAGCCGTAGGCATAGCAAGGCTTCCAATCCCTTCGTAAGCTTGATTTTGTAGCTCAGAAGGCCCAGCCGTAAGAGCGCCGGTATATGCTTCATACGGTGTAGAGGCAAGAGCTTGACCCTTGCCCAACATCTCAGTTACATAAGGCTCAGCATAGGGAGAAAGTGATTCTACCGCTGACGATTCTTGACCTACTGGATCAGGCATTTCTATTCTCCTAAGCTGGCATCATCTTGGTAGGGTTGATCTCTGGGCCTTGTTTGGTAGTCCCAGTACGTTCATCACGCACCCTATCCATCATTGAATATAGTTGTTGTGCTCCTGCCTCTGAATTGCCGTTGCCTAAATGACTTACCACATCAGCAGGTATTACAAATTCACCGTCACTCAAAGCGGCGGGTTGATTTCCGTCTATTGTAGCAGGTATAAGGTCAGCCATCCCATCAGTAGCACCGCCTAGGTAGTAGCCTTGTCCTTGTCCTTGCGCCATACCGCCTGCTGCGAACCCCAGCCCCTCCATTCCCAGAAGCCCTACTAGTTCTAAAAGCGTGTCAACATCAATTTCTGCGTCTTCACTTGGGGCTGTTGTATAAGAGATAGCATCCATAGGTGCTGCTATTGTTGTTGTATTTTGAGGGGTAACTGCGTCTCTTTGATACTTATACTGCGGTATCTGTACGGCATTTGGGTCTAAAGCTTCACCCCCTAGGGCCGTGCCGGTAGGTACAAACCGCCCTTCTGTAAAATATTGTCTGCCATACTCGCCCGGTCTTCTAGGTCTGGTAAGCATATCCACTGCATCTTCGTTAGCCACTTCGCCACCTTCTGCATACATGTATAAATTTTTTGTATCTTCGTTTTCTTTAGTTATTTGAAACGGTTGGTCAAGCCCTTTAGCAAAATCATACAAATAGTCTATGTCTACAACATCGCCGGGTTCTTCCCGCACACCGCGTAGACTAGGAGGCAGTGCTAGTGTGCCTCCACCTCCGTCTTCGCTAGGAGGTGGTTCTCCCGGTGGTGGTGGTGGTGGTGGTGGTTCTTCCGGTGGTGGTGGTGGTTCTTCTCCGCCGATAATTATGGTTTCATCGTCGTCATCATCGTCGTCGGTGATTATGTTTTTAATTATTTCTTCGTCGTCATCATCGTCATCATCAGAAGTTATGTTTTTAATTATTTCTTCGTCGTCATCATCGTCGTTATCGCCAGTTGGCATTAAGAGTCCGGGGCCAACTTTTGTAATAATATCCCCTGTGCCATCGAACTTAGTGCTTTTAGTTGTACCATCACCACCGTCTACTACAGTACCATCGTCTACTACAGTACCATCGTCTACTACAGTACCATCGTCTACTACAGTACCATCGTCTACTACAGTACCATCGTCTATTACGATTTCATCATCAGAAGTACCATCGCCTGTTCCCGTATCATTAGGTAATTGAGGGCCAATAGGTTTGCCTTCGTTGTTTACAGTAATTGTTTTTACAGTGTCTGCGGTCCCTGTGTCTGTTCCCGTATCATCACTTAAATCAACACCAAATAAATCAGTACCTTCAGTGTCTTCTCCAGTCATTGTTGTTGCAGCTACTGTAGCTTGCCCTACTTTGTTAATAGCATCAGTTATCTGCCCCATGTCAGCGCCAGCGGGTAAACCCAACGCCTCTCTAGCAGCTTCTTGTATAACTACAGTGCTTATTTGCCCTAAATCAGGCACGCCCCCCTGCCCTGTTACTGTTTTAATGCTCTTATCAATTATGGCGTCAAGCCAAGGCAGTCCTGTAGTTACACCAGTTTGAGTGCCGGAAGGAGTTGTGCCTGTATAAATAACAGGAGAACCGCTTGTTTGTCCCCATACCACGGTTGCACCGGGTTTAGGATTACCTATTACTTTAGTAGGAGAGGGGAGTCCAATACTCTGAAATACTCTGTCTATAACCTTACCGGCTGTTGTTCCAGCCTGCTGCACTAAATTAGGGCTACCGGTAGCGGAGGTGGAGGTGGTAGTGGTAGGTATGAGTGAAAATCCGGATTCATCGTCTGCTCCGACTAACGTAGCAGTGTCTGCATCTACCATACTACCCAGCATCTCTTCTGCTGTTGGCGCACCATACACTGCTTGGACTATAGCAGGGGGTATTCCAAAATAGTCCGCAACTTGGTCAACAGTAAAATCACCGGCGTCAATCCCCTGCCGAACTAAGTTTTGTTCCTCTGCCGAGTAATCTCCATCAATTGGTATGTCTAACTCAAGCAGCTTTTGTAGGTAGGGTGTGTCTGTTGGGTCTGCTGTTGGGTCTGCTGTTGACGTAGGTAAAGGTTGTCCAGTTGGCCCATATCCAGCTTCTGCTAGTGCTGCATCCACAGCGTCTCTAGGTATCTCCAACATCTGTGCAACAACATCTGAACTAAAACCAGACTCTCTTAAAAACTCCGCAGTTACCTCCGCCTGTTGCTCTGGGGGGACAAGCTCCTGTATTTGAGACAAGACCATATAGGCGTTATCAGCTAAAGATTCGGCAGTCTCAAAACGACCTTCCATTTCTTCTTGCATCGAAGGACTAGAAAGTTGATATAGGATGTCATCAAGTAAACTAAGGTTTTCTCCTAAAGCGTTTTTGCCTTGGGAAGAATCGTGTCTGCCTTGAGAGGAATCGTATATGGTTTTAGTGCTCATCTCTTACCTACGGAGGTGTCGGTAGTGTCTCAGGCAATACTGAGACGAAAGTTACAGTGATTACAGCAGACGGTTCGCCGGGGTGAGGTGCTGCCGCAGCCTCAGTATCCAGCTTGGTATCTATATCGTCGGATGACCACATCATCTCTATGTACGACCCTGCCTGTAAATCAATATTAAAACTCCACGCAATGTCGTTGCTGTCGTTGGAGCCTTGTAAAACCAAATGTCTGGCCGAATAGTTTATATCCGTACCATCTCGCCTGATCCACACGTACACGTTCTTGGACGAGGCTGAATTACTTACTGCCTGCGCTACAAACTGGAAGTTATAAATACCAGAATATGTTGCTGTAATCTGGCTGTTAGAACCGCCGTTTATCGTTACTGCTTCGCTCAAATAGGTGTTTTCAAAACTAACTACCTGAGCGGTATTTATTACTGCTATGGGTTGATCTGTAGTGGAGAAGAACAATCCGTTAGGGACTTCTACAAACTGACCACCATACTCACCGGTTAACAAGTTTATATTGTTTGCTAACCTATTGAAAAACAAACGCAAAATATTATTCAGGTCATCTAAATACGTCCGCAGTATGTTTCTCTCTGGCGGTATCGGTAGGGCAGGGGCTTCTACCTTATTTATCAGGCGATTAGCCACTAACCTCTCCTGCCGTCAGGCCGCATATCCATCCTAGGTGCGCCCAGTTTCCACGTTACTCCTAGTTCTGTAGACTCAATTTTGATCGACATCTGCCGACCCCGTACCCGTGTAAATACCTGCCCTGTAAACTCTTCTACAGGCAATACGGCTGTTCTGGTGACTGTCGCGCTGCTGTTACCCCCGACTGAGGCTGGGTCATACCGCCCAGAACCTGAGTTCTCCAAGGGGTTCAGAGTCATGGTAGCCGCAGGGGAATCCGCTGTAGAGCCGGTAAACGTCATATCAGGCAACATCTTGTTAATCAACATGAACCTGTCCCCGTCATCCAAATCGAACTGTGTTGAGGTTATAGTAGCCGTTACAGCCGTAGGGGTGCCTGTCTCGTTGTCATCTACGCCATTTTCTTGGAGCACCAAGGTGTTATTAAAAGTAGCAGCTATCGGGAACTCCCGTAGGTCTGAATCAATCCACGCTGAACGCGCCAAATTGCCGTAGTACCAGATGTTTTCAACATAGTTGTACACTACGTAACGGTCATTTCGTGTAGCTCCAGCAGAGCAGTAGAACCACCATATCTCGTCAAATTGCTCATTAGAACCACAGATTACTTGGTCTGCTTGCTGTTGGTTGAAATCATCAAATACATAGCTACGCACTTCACAGGGTAGCGTCTTAACTGTACCGTCGTAGTAGTAAAACTTGTTTGTGCCCATCCAATAGGCAACGTTGCCGGAATATACCGCTGCGTTGGGGCTAGCTATGGTAACGTTTGTGCCTAGAAGCTGCGCCCCCCATACCTCTGGAGCGCCTAGATATTGTAGTCCGTACAAGGCCGTATCAGTCCAGACCAGTACCTCTTGACGTGCTTGGATAGCATCTATGATCTCTGTGCCTTCTGACAGGCGCAAACTGCCTGCTTGGTTAGTCGCGGCAGGCGTCCAGTTAGATATATCTTCTTGATCTGACCAACGGATCAACATGGGATCAAGTACAGAACTGCCAAAATCATTGGCCCCAAAACAGAAAGCAAAGCGGAATATGTCTGATACAAACGCTACATTTACTATAGTAGGTACGTCAGACGCTCCGGCTAAAGAGCTTACATATACGCCCCGTGTATCCACTCCAAAGCTTGCATCCCAGTAAAGCGGTACGCCTCCTCTGTGAGCAAAAAATAAGTCCTCACCGAAGTTAGATTGACTCCAGATACGCATGGGGGCATTAGTAGCACCGCCTGTACCCCAAGTACCAGACCCCCAACGCCCCGCACCCCAGCCAGTAAACGGCACTTCGACCTCATTGCCGACGGATATTTGGTATGCACCTACGACAGAAGCCCCACCGTTGCCTGTGTCAGACGCATTGGCCGTGGCCGTGGCTGTGATGGTGTAGTTGTCAACGTCTACTACAGTAGCTACTGTGTATTCTGCGTTTAGTACATCAGCCGTAATGTTGCCACCCAGAGATACCGCACCGGAAAATGTCACGTAATCACCCTGTGACGCGCCGTGAGCTGTATCAGTAACAGTAAGAGTGGCAGAACCATTAACAGCGGCAAAAGTTACGTCACCCGCTGCTGTGGTTGCTCTAATAGGAGTAATATCGAAGTAAGCCCCACCTCGTTCTATGTAGTATTTGAGGTTGGTACCAACAGCAACCAGATTTTGCAGGTTAAGAGTTGCCCAGTTAAGCAATGACCGGGCTACACCGAGATAAGTATCTGCGGAAATACGCTGCCACCCGCCTATTTTCTGGGGTAGCCCACGTCTGAAGCGCACCTTGTCGGTCTCGTACCACTGACCTTCGGCGGCATACCGGGTAGTTTCTCTGTTTACACCCGGCTTGAATTGTAATTTTCTAACTGCCATTTAAACCTCAATCCGCGTACTCACCACTAGCAATCATGTCGGTCAGCTCTAAAGCACGGCCACCAACTTGTTTTGCCCACCTAGAGTCCAAGAACTCTGTGGAGGCTTCTGTGTAGTTTCCCGCTTCCATAGCGGTTAATGCGCGTCGAAAGCCACGTAAACGCGTAGCTCCGAGGTTAAAACTAATGTCAATCATAGCATCTTTTCGGACATCATCAAGACCGTTAAACCACGAGTATTCTGTAGCTAACTCCTTGATTACTCTGGCAATATCGTTTTCTAGGAGGAAATCTACTTCTTCGTCAGACAGCCCAATACCGTTTTCTGGGTCTACATTACGCCCAATACCCACCGTCCAGTATCCGGCGGGACACTTATAAGCCACATGACGACCATTAGTTTTAACTTCGCCCTCATGACGCTTTAACATTTCTAGCAGTTTTTTCATTACTTTTTACCGTTTGACCCGCCGTAGAAAAAGGCCGCACAGGTGCCTAGAATGCCTGATAACTGCCCCAAAACCAGAGAAATAATAGTCTCATCGTTCTGGTCATGAGGAAGGATGGTCACAGTCATTACATAAGCGCCGTACAAAACCAGCGCCAGTATGCAAAACACCTTGGGTGTAATGTCCCCAGAAAACTTGGCCCTAGCGTCCTTCCTGTCATCAACTTCTGTTTTAAAAGACTCAAGGTCTATCTCCATCTCTCGGATGCGATCCTTAAAATCTTTGTCTGCCTCTTTAAGTAATACCGCCTTTTCAGGCTCTCGTTCGATAAGGTCTTCAATCTCGTTTGCTGTAGCGTCTGGTATGCCTAGCTTAGAAGCCGCCATCTTGACAGCCATACCGGCCATTGGCCCGCCCGCTGCACTAGCTATAGTAGGTGCAAGGGATTTAAGCAGGGCACCGAGTTTCATTCCGCAGCTTCCACAATTGTATCTATGGTGTCACATACATCAGGCACTATAACGCCAGTAGTTGCTGATAGGGCGCCCCGGCCAACAGCACGAACACCCTTGTAAAATTGGTTACAGTATATTTCTTTATTTGCCATAACTTGTTCAACAGACGTACAGCTAGATAAAGTGAAAACAGCTAAAAAGCTAATCTTTAATAAACATTTCATTCGCCATATCCTCCAGTTCTTTACGGGCTAGTTTTTTGTCCTTATCCATTTGCACTACTTTATTGGCTTGTGCTTCTTGCTCATCCAGAAACTCTTTCAGCCTATCTTTGTAGCCGTCCATCATGTGGTCAGCTATCCGGTCTTTCAAATCACCCCTATCAGCAACTCTGGTGTCTTTGCTGGGATTTATGTAGTCAGGGCCGGTGTTACTGAAGTACAACATAGTCTGCGAGCTTGAGGGGCCGTAGCAAAAACGTGGGATTCTAGCCACCATATCGCTGCCTTGCACACAGGAGATTTGATTATCAAGAGTCATTGGCTTCTTAAAACCCTTGAAGAACACGTTTGGCTTACCAAAGGTAATAAGGTTTATATTATCGTGCTTACCGTTTAGCTTAGCCGCAGAGAGTTCTGCCAGCGCACCGCCGAGGCTATGGCCGCAGATCAGGGTGCGTTTCTTGGGGTCAATGTGTTTCTTAACTTCTTTCCAGACTGACCTGTGGGCCATCGCAAACCCACCGTGGCATAGTCTGCCCGCGTATGGCACGGGGACTACGAGCGCATCCGTCAGCCAATCCCTTCCCTGCTGTGTACCCCTGAAGGCTATGATGTCTATGGACTTGCGTTTCGCTATATATACTGTAGTAGATGTCCACTTACTTTCGATTTTAATGGCGTCTTTGTTCTTGTCATTGTAAGCCTTCATTGACCAAGAACATGCCATATTGAGCAATACGGGATCGAGTTTCATTTGTCAGCCTTGTTTTCTAAGCGTTTGAAGATAGCACCTAGCATTTCTTTGATTTCGCGGATGTCTTCACGGTAATCGTCTTTAGACACATACTTCTCAGGGATCTGTTTCATATCCGCATCAATTCTATCTAGTAACACAAAAACCCTGTTGACCAGCCAGCCGCCGCCAAAACTTACTATCGCTAAAAAAATATTAAACCCAGTCTGAAAATCCATTACTCCACCGCTACACTAGTAATCGCCATGCCTATAACAAAAAGAACCGTAAAAGTGCCTACTATTGCAACTACATCAATCATTGCCGCTCTGGACTGCGCTTTAGCCCTAGCATCAGCTATACGCATGTTCCGTATTTTAATCCGCTCTCTAAGCATGTCATGCCAGAGATTTGCATTACCCGTCCAATAGAATAAATCCTTTAGTTCTTTCTCTAACTGTTCTGCCTTCTGTTTCTGAAGCGTTATCTCTAACGCCTGACTCTCAACAGACTTGCCACCAAAAAGCTTTTCTATTTTGCTGGGGTTGGTGGCTTTCTGCTCTAGTACACTAACCTCTTCTCGGGCATCCCAGAACTTACTTAAAGCTCTGGTCATATCACTCAGCTCCCGGCCTTCATTCACCGCCGTTTTCATAAAGCGGTAGGCCGAGGCACACATCTGTACTGCTGCTATGATCTCCGCTGCCACTAGTAAACCCTTATTCCACCTTGCTGTGGGTCTACCAGTATTGGCTTGCAGTAAGCTGAGAGTGGACTAGAGGTACTTGGTGTTGTGTTGCGTCTTAATCTGGCAGCAAAATAATTGCAGCGATTCAGGTCATAAAAGCACATAGCCTGATCACAAGTCTCAGACGCCTGTTCTCCTCCTATGATCAGAACCAATACAAAAACGTGAGTCATCTCTCATACTTCTTATTCCGGCGCAGGTGCCCAAGGCAAGCCGGGGTCTATAATTGGGTTTACCTTTTCATCAATTTCTTGTTGTATTTGCTCGTTTACATGTTCTTCGTAGGAACCAACAACGGCCTGAATCCACCCCAGAACAATTTCTTCAGTCAAATCCGTATAGGGAATAAA
>Ga0208644_1000251_pt1 | contig 40691 bp, 49 predicted proteins | sample VirMetDEL_Nov_18_FD_184517 | JGI IMG/M metagenome (GOLD analysis project Ga0208644, IMG submission 184517) | Aqueous microbial communities from the Delaware River and Bay under freshwater to marine salinity gradient to study organic matter... | ecosystem: Environmental > Aquatic > Marine >...
TCTTCTTCGCCCGACTATGTCGCTTTCGATGCACTTGCAGCAGCTGGGTCGCGCTCTCAGACCTTACCCCGGCAAGTCCCACGCCGTCATCCTCGATCACGTAGGGAACTGCCTGCGTCACGGTCTGGCCGAGCAGGATCGCGAGTGGGACCTCGAGGGTCGCGAGAAGCGTAAGGCCAAGTCCAAGCCCGTCGAGACCAAGCAGTGCTCGAAGTGCTTCGCCATCTTCGCCGGCACGGCCTGCCCGCAGTGCGGCACCGCCCGGGTCATCGCTCCCCGTGACATCGACGAGGTCGATGGCGAGCTTCAGCGCCTGTCCATCGAGGACATCGCCCGCAAACGCGACGAGCGTCGTGAGGAAGGAATGTGCCGCACTCTGGATGATTTCCGTGCGCTCGCCGAGCGCCGTGGCTACAAACCCGGGTGGGCATACTTCCGCTGGAAAGCACGCTCGCGGAAGACCAGTCTCATCACCTCCATCCTATGACCGAATACATCCTCCGACCATGACCGAAACCGAACTCCAGGCTCTCATCCTCCGCGCTGCTGGCTCGAAACGCCACGTCCGCCTCTTCCGCAATCAGGTCGGCGAGGGCTACGTCGGCAAGGCCCTGCGCGATCCCGAAGGCGTCTTCCTGTCTGACGCCCGCCACGTCCGCATGGGCCTGTTCCCCGGTTCCGGCGATCTCATCGGCTGGCGAACCCTCATGGTCACCCACGACATGGTCGGCCGCTGCATCGCCCAATTCCTCTCCATCGAAGTCAAAACCCCCACCGGCAAGCTCCGTCCCGACCAGCGCAACTGGGCCGACCAGATCAACGCCGCCGGCGGCCTCGCCATCATCGCCCGTTCCACATCCGACACCGACATCCTGTGATCGATACCCCATTACCATCGCGGGCCACACTCACCCAGATGCTCACTCAGGAATCCCCCAAGCACCTCTCCCCCGAGGCCACCTACCGATTCTACGAACGCCTCGGCATCCTGGCCGGCAACAAACCAGCCACGCCTCAGCAACTCCAGGCAGCCATTCTCGAAGCCAACGAATACGACCTGAACTCCGAGGCCTGACACCGCCTCACAACCTCCTACAAGCACCCATGGAACTCCACGAACTCGCGGACGCACTCGCTGTCCGCGTTGAAGAACTCTGCGCGCAACTCCTCCCCGCTGGCCGCCGTATCGGCACCCAGTGGATCGTCGGCAACGTCTTCGGCGACGCCGGCGACTCCTGCTACGTCGAACTCCAGGGCCCCAAGCAGGGTCTCTGGTACGACCACGCCGCTGGCGAGGGCGGCGATCTCCTGGCCCTCGTCGCCCAGAACCAGACCCTCCCCATCGGCCGCGCTGCCGCCTGGGCCCGCCAATTCCTCGGGATCCGCGACGACTACCAGCCCACCGCCCGCCAGTTCGACCCCCTCAAATTCGGTCACCGCGCCGACGCCTCGCAGCCGTACCGCTACGGCGCCGCCGCCTGGCCATACCACAACCCGGACGGCACGATCCACGCCTACGTCGTGCGGTTCGATCTCCCGAACGGCTCCAAGGACGTGCGCCCCCTGCGTCTCCTGCCGCCCGACAACCAGCTTCCCGACCCGCTCAATCCCCGCCACTGGCGCTGGAAGGGCTGGCCGAACCCCGACCCGGTCCCCCTCTTCAACCTCCACCTCCTCGCCCGCCGCCCGAACGACCCGGTCCTGATCGTCGAGGGTGAGAAAACCGCTGTCGCCGCTTCCAAGCTATTCCCGTCCCACGTCGTCATCACCTGGCAGGGCGGCTCCAAGCGCGTCCAGCGCGCCACGCTCGACCCCCTGCTGGATCGCACCACCCCGGTCATCCTGTGGCCCGACCACGACAAACCCGGCCGCGACGCCATGACCTACCTCAAGGCCCGCCTCCCGGCCGCCCGCGTCGTCCACCTCCCCGATTCCCTCCCCGACGGCTGGGACCTCGCAGACCCGATTCCCCCTGACGTTTCCATCCAGGGCCTCCTCGACGCCGCTGGCGATCTCCCCCGGCCGGTCCCCGCTCAACCGGTGCCAGCATCCGCCAACCCGCTCGACGACCTCCATTACGACCCGAACTCCGGCCAGTGGTGGACCCGGAACGCCTGGGGCGACTACGCCCAGATCAACGGAGAGCGTGTCCGGACCCTCTTCACCGAGTCCGGCGTCTCCCCCACCAAGGACCAGACGGGCGCCTCCGACGTGGATCGCGAACTCCTCCGGCGCACCCGCGATACCCGGATCCGTTACGCCGGCTGCGTGGCCGGTCACCGCGCTGGTCTCTACGGCAACATCCTGGTCACCGAATCCGTCGCCCCACTCCCCGCCGTCCCCGGCGACTCCGCCCGCATCCAGACCTACCTCCACAACCTCCTCGACCAGAACGACGACCAATACTGGCGCCTCATCTTTTGGCTCGCGCTCCGCCGCCGCGCCGTCCTCACCAACACCTGGCGAGCTTCGCAGGCCCTCGCCCTCGTCGGCCCCGCCGCCTGCGGAAAGTCCTTCGTTCAGGCAGCCGTTATCACACGCCTCCTCGGTGGCCGCATAGCCAAGCCATACCGCTACATGAGCGGCGCCACCGAGTTCAACGGCGACCTCTTCAGTTCCGAGCACCTCTGCATCTCCGACGAGGCCCCAGGCCGCGACATCCACTCCCGGCGCTCCCTCGGCTCCCACATCAAATCGATGCTCTTCGACATCGACCAGTCCTGCCACCCCAAGAACCGCCAAGCCGTCACCCTCCGCCCCATCTGGGCCATGTCCATCTCCCTCAACGACGAGCCCGAGAACCTCCAGGTCCTCCCGCCCCTCGATCCATCCCTCCTCGACAAGCTCATCATCCTGCGCTGCGTCCGCCACGTCCTCCCCTGGCCCGGCCCCGAAATCGAAGTCCTCCGCGAGATCATCGACACCGAACTCCCAGCCTTCGCCCACTACCTCGACGGCCTCGCCGTCCCTGAGCACCTGGTCGAACCCCGCTGCGGCCTCAAGGCCTACCAGCACCCCGCCATCCTCGAGGAACTCATGCAGCTGTCACCCGAGCACCAACTCATCGGCCTCATCGACACCGTGATCTTCGAGAACGAATTCCTCACCTGGCGAGGCACCGCCGCCGACCTCGAAACCATCCTCCGCGACTCCAAGTACTCCCGCGAGGCCGACCGCCTCTTCCGCTTCAACACCGCCTGCGGCGTCTACCTGGCGCGCCTGCATGAGCAGGACCCTCATCGAATCCGGAAGACCAAGACCAACGGCAAGGTCCGCTGGGAAATCAGTCCGCCAGCCGGCCCGCGTTCCATGCTTGACTGATATCCGTAAATCCGTAAAACTCATTCCGTCATGAAAGAATCCCCTGAAGACAAGGCGTTCCTCGACGCCATCTCCGATCGGCACTGGGAGCGCACCCAGTCCGAGTACAACCACGCCAAGAGCACCCTGGTCTACATGGCCGTGGGTGAACGGATGCTCCTGCCGAACGACAACTTCGGTCATCACGAACTCGTCAAGCGAGCCCAGCGCATCGGCGGGTTCATCCTCGAAGGCCGATACCTCGTCCGCGTCGCGGAAGCCAAACCCGTCCAGCAAGTCATCCTCTTCGGTGCCGACGGCTACCGGAAGGGATTCAGCTGGATCAAAAACCTCCCGGATGTCGGATGGACTGGAACCACCCAACAACTCCACCTGGTCGTCAAAGATGTCGAGTCCGTCGTCTCTTTCGGGCGTCGTCTCAAAATCTTCAACGACCACGTCGATTGCTTCGAGCGCCTGCTGCGATTCAGGACGCACCCCTGGAAACTGAAGCATTTGCCAGACGAAGATGACCTCTGGGACGTGTTCAAAGCGTCTCCTCCAGAGTAAAGGGTGAGGGCCTTCCGAAATGGAGGCCCTTTTTTTTGACCCCACTACTGCGCGTTTTTCGCCTGGTTCTTAGGGGATTTCTGCCGGATGTAACGACCCAAAAGAGGGGGTGAGGGTTTTTTGAACTTTTGGCGGCTGCTTCGGAGCATTAGTTCGACTGCGAGAATCTGTAAATCTGTAATGCATTCTACGGAACCATTGAGTGTTGTTTTACCCTCACCCTTCTATGATCTACAGACAGAAAAGCACTGATAGTGAGGGCAAAAACGCAGGGTGAGGGTATGGCGATACCCCTATGGTATCCCCCAGGTAGCCCTATCTGATAGAACGCTCTATGTCGGTTTGGAAAGTGTCCTAGGTATTGGGGAGGGGGTCCCATGCATACCGGTCGTCGGGCCGGGCCCCCACCCCCGGCACCCCGTGGGGACGGTCCCGCGCCAAAGGAATCCCTTAGACGTGCCCGCGCCCGCGCCCGCCCTCAGAGCACCGTGCTAGCACGTCGGCCGTCGGTGCTGGTCGGTGCTAGCAGTCGGATTAACGCCGGGGGTCCGCGCTCTGGGCGACTGGGTCCGGTCTCCCCTGATGCTGGCACCCGGACTCAACCCAGATCCGGAGGGGCGGCCGAGGGGCTCACGTCGAGGATCGGGGCGGAGGCTTTTCCTTTACCAGCTGCCGAAGCGGGGCGGCGGGGAATCCCGAGCAAATCGATCAACTGGTCCTGCAATGTGACCATGGCCCGGGCGGCGGCGATTCGTTCCTCGGCAGGGGCGGCGGCGTTCTGGGCAATGTCCCCGAGGTCACCGGCAACGCGACGCAGGCGGAGCACCATCTGAGCCGGCAAAGTGGCCCGAGCAACCGCGATAACCGTACCCGTGCGGCTCTCTCTCCTGCTCAGGCTCTTCGGGCTCACTTCGGGAGTGTATTTGTCAAGCGAAGGCATGACACAAGCCTGCCTGCTAGCACCTCAATTTCAACCAATGTTTACCGAGGTTTTTTGGAAAATCTCACGCTGAGGGCTTGACGCATAAAACGCTTTATGCAAACCTACGGCTCCACGGTATGAAAAACAAAACGAAACAACGCCTGAAAGCGGCCGCGATTGCGGCCCTGATCGTCACCGCCCTCCTGATCCTCGGCCAGCTGGAACAAGCGGCCGGCCTCCCGAATCACTGAACCCCAAACCGATACAACCCGATGAATTACAACGACATGACCGTCCAAGACCTCCGCACCGCTTGCCGGGAACGCAACATCGGCTCCGGAACCCTGATCGCCGGCGCCAGCAAGGCGACGCTGATTGAGGCTCTGCAAACCGGCCGCTGGCCCCAGACTGCCGGGCCTTCCCCAGATGCAGCTGCCGCCCTGATGGCCGCGCTCACCCAGATGATGCCCAAGCCCGGCATCGATGAGGACGCCGTGCGTCGCATCGTTCGGGAAGAAATCCCGGCGCCGCCGACGATTCGGGTGAAGGTCCCGGAGCGCCCCGAGGTCGAGATGGCCCGCCAGCATGAGCGGTTTCCGTTGCTGCTGCAAACGCTCGCCGTTGGGCTCAACGTGCTTCTGGTGGGGCCGGCCGGGACCGGGAAAACGACGGCGGCCCGGCGTGCGGCTGAGGCGCTCGGGCTTGGGTTCTCCTGTGTGAGCGTGGGCCCGCAGACGTCGAAGTCCGATCTCCTCGGATTTGTGGACGCCGGCGGGACCTACCGGGAGAGCCTGTTCGTGCAGTGCTACCGGGACGGTGGCGTGTTCCTGCTGGATGAGATCGATGCCGGCAACGCCGGTGTGCTCACGGTCCTGAACGCCGCTCTGGCCGGCGACGTCATGGCCACGCCGGCGGGTATGGTGAAACGGTCCCCTCGATTCATCTGCGTGGCAGGCGCGAACACGTACGGGCAGGGTGCAAGCCGTCAGTACGTGGGCCGCAACCAGCTGGATGCAGCGTCCTTGGATCGCTTCGCCGTCTTGGACTGGCCGATCGACGTCGGATTGGAGCGCATGATGATCGGACTCCCGGCGCCGGCCCCCGTGTTGGACCTGAGCTGGGGCGGGACGATGGATCTCGAAGCGTGGCACGCCCGAGTAGTGGCCGTGCGTGCTAGCGTTGAAAAACAGCAGGTGAGAGCGATCGTGGGCCCCCGATCAACGCATTCGGGTGCGGCCCTGCTAGCGGCCGGCGTGGGCCGGTTCTGGGTTGAGGAAATGGTGCTCTGGCGGGGGATGCCGGCCGAAGCCCGGACCCGGGTGGAAGGGGGTGCCAAGTGAGCTCCCTCGAATGGGTCAAGGTGGGCAAGCGGTGGATGGTTGAGTGCTCGACGCTGGCGGACTTCCTGAACCCGGGACCGTACCAGTGCCAGCACCGCGACAGTTGCGATGGATCGGCGACGTTTACGGGCACGGCGAGCTACGCCGAGGCCGAGGCCCTGCTGCGGGCTGGATGGCCGGCCGGTGCCGAACGCGCTCGGGCCCTGAGCGCGACGCTGTCCGCACAAACGGCCGAGGCCGACGCCAGCACCCGCCCGATGCCGGTTTGGGACGTTGCCGGTGATGATGCCGACGTGAGCCGGTATCTCGAAGGCGAGCCCGAGAACATGGTGGCTTGGATGCCTGAAGCAGTCCCGACGGCCGGCCGGGTTGTCCGGGTTGTGCTGGATGCCGGGGTTAATTGCTCCGTGAAAGAGCACCACCTGCAAGCGGCCGGCGTGATGACGGCAGCGGCCGTTGACGTGTTGGAAGCCCGGGGGGTCCGGTGCGAGGTCTGGGTGGCCTACCCGGCCCAGTTTGAATCGGTGGCCGTCGAGGTCCGCCACCGCCTGAAAGCGGCCGAGGAACCGCTCGACCTGCCCCGGGTGGTCGCTGGGATGCACCCCAGCGGCTGGCGTCGGATCGGGTTCCGCTGGTTTGAGACCCGGCCCGAGTGCCCGGGAAATTACGGGCACCGCGCCGAGTGCACCAAGGCCGAGGGGGATCTCGTTTTCCCGGCCGGCGATATCGGGAAAATGCCCGAGGCCGAGCGGCCGGCGTGGCTCGCGAAACAGGCCGAGGCCGTGTTTGGAATCCCGTTCTGAGCAGAGCACGGCCGGCCCTGCGGGGCCGGCCCTCTCTGCCCAGAACGGGCCGACGGTTCCGGGCCGATCCCGGGTTTGAAAGGCAAACATGAATCAGACGACAGAACAGGACCCCCGAAACATCCGCGCCCGATCCCTTCGGATCGACCCCGTAGCGCGCACCGTGACCCGGGGGCTCGACTCTTGGAACTCAGCGCTGGAATGGATCGGCGCGGACCTGTTGGAGCGGGTTGGATGCGGGGCGGACGTTGACTGCTGGATCGATGAGGAAGGGGCGCTCCTGGACGGGCAGACGTTTTGGGTGCTTGGCGAGGGCCAGATGATCGCCGGCCGGGCCGTCCTCGTTGGCGGGACCGGCGGGGAGTGGGTCGATCTGCCGGTGCCATCCTGCGTCGCTACAGCGGCGGTGCGGTGGGTTCCGGAGGCGTTCGCGGGGGTGGCTCAGGAAATCGCGGACGGAATGAGGCCGGTGGCCGTAGCGTGGAACGAGGAAGGGATGGCGCAGCTGGCGAAGATGCAGCGGGAACACGAAGGCCGGGTTGAGTTGCTGGCGGTGGCGTCGGTGCCTGCGGTCCTGACGCTGGAACTCGGGGACGTGGTGACGGACGGGCTGGGCCGGTCCGGGTTCGTCGAGGCGATCGACGGGGACCGGGTCACGGTGCTGTACGTGGACGGGAAGCGGACCCACCCGATGCGGGACCTGAAGCTGATCGACATGGTTGACTGACCCGGCGGGGCCCTGAGTGACAGGCGGGGCCCCTGCGGATCGGTCCCCAGTAAGGACTGACGAACGAAACACGAATGAAGACGGAACCGAACGCATACAACGCCGCCTTTGCAGCTGCGATGATCGGGCACCGGATGCCTGACTGTAAGATGAGCACGATCACCCGAGCCGCGCTTGCTGGGTGCGCCATCGCGAACGCCTCCGGAACCCACGCTTTCAACGCCGCGTTCGCTGCATCCAAGCTGGCAGCGCGGATCGAATCCGGTCCGGTTTCCATGTCCGAGAAGATCGCAGCGGCCGCTGTCGGCATGGCTGACGCCGAGGCCGAGGGCATCGACTGGGGAAAGGTGAATTACGATTCCGTGTGCGATGCGGTGGCGATGAGCACTGAACTTTACCAGATTCATTCAGACGCCGAATTGAATGAGCTTCGTCGATACATTGCGAAGATCGTGAAGGGAAAGGCGCGCCGTGTCGCTTGATATGACGATCGAACGCGGCCGGGGGATGACGTATTCCAACGATCGATGGACCGTGTACGAACATGGCACATACCCCGACGGCTCCGTGCTGGCAGGTCAGAATTACCGGGGGTGGGTTGAGGATTTCGAGACGCTGGAGGAAGCCGTGAAGGCATACCCAGACGCTCAGGTGCTGGAGGGCACGACCTACCAGCCGCCGTGCCTGAGCCACCTACCGGAGGGGCACGAATGACCCTCGCGAAATGCACCCTTGCGGTGATCCTCGCGGCTCAGGCGTCACGGGGATCGGGCCGGCCGGCGATGGATATCGTCGTGGACTGCCTGATGGTGGCCCGGACCTGCGATCGCCTCGGGATCGGACTGAGTCCGGAGGTCGAGACGTTTCTGGCCGGCTGCATCCGAGTCCGTGCCGAGATCCTGAACCGCGACGCGGCCGAGGATCTGGTCAGGCTCTGCATCGACTACTACGCTAAACGCTCTGCGGAAATGAATTGATTGTCAGGGTTTTAAGCGCGACCCTCTGCGTGACAGGCGGCGGGTCTGGCTTGGAATTATGACCGCAAAACTACTAGCTGCATTGATCGCCGTGGAAAGCGGCGGGAACGACCACGCCCGCGGACGACACGGAGAACTCGGGCCCCTGCAAATCCAGCCGGCTGTCGTCGCCGATGTCCGGAGGATAACAGGCCGGAGGTACGCTTGGGGCTCGATGACAAATCGGGTGCTAGCATCCGAGGTTGCCCAGGCCTACCTCGGGCACTACGCCACGGAAGCCAGGATCGGCCGGCCCGTGACCGACCAGGACAGGGCCCGGATCTGGAACGGGGGCCCGGACGGCTGGCGACGCCGGCGCACGGCGGCGTACTGGAACCGAGTCGTCGCAGCGATGCGGCGGATGGATCGCGAGTCAGTCGCGCAAGAACGAGTCGTTGCAGTGAAAATTTCTCCGCGCCAGTAACGCGGGAACGGAAAGAAGACAGAACATGGAAAACGAAACTGAAAACCTGACATTTGGGCAGGCACTAGAAGCCCTCAAGCAGGGAAAGAAAATTCAACGCAACGGCTGGAACGGAAAAGGGATGTACCTTTGGCTTCTTCCTGCCTTTTCGGTGCCCGCTGCGTGGTGCAAAGAACCGCACTTGAAGGCGCTTGCTGAAGAGAACGGTGGAGAAATCGAGTGCCTTGGATCCATCCGGATGTACACGACGAACGCTGCCGGCCGTCGCGCTGTGCTGACTGGGTGGCTTGCGTCTCAAACCGATATGCTCTCGAACGACTGGAGGATCCTCTAACATGGAAACGGAAAACCAACCGAATGAAGAGGCGCCGTTGGTGCCCCCAGCAGTGAGTCAAGCGGCGTCCCAGCTGGGTCGTCGCGGTCGCGGTCGGCCGAAGCAGATCACCGAGGAGGACCGGCAGCGGCGGAGTGACCAGATGAAGGAGATCAACGCCCGCCGTGTGGTGCGAATCCAAGGCGTGGTAGTGAACGGGCCGCGTGGGAACACGACGATCCCGCAGGCGGTGAAGACCCCGCTGATCCAGCCGGTGACGAACCCGGCGGTGATCGATTCGATCAACCGGGCTTCGCAGACTCCGCCGCCATGGCAGGGTCAGAAGGTTGCACGGGTGCAAGGAAGGAGGGCGGAATGAGTTCGGAGGTTACCAACACCGGTGGTGCGGAGGTCACGAAGCGAACGGTCACGATCGTGATCGAAGACGCCGATGGCGGGTTCCACCTGAGTCTGGACGTGCAGCCGCCGCTGGAAGGTGACGGGACCCAGGTGCGGCCGACGCCGGCGCTGATCGCTGGCAGCGTGGCGCGTCGTGCGATTCAGGCCATGGTTGAGGGCCAGCCTCAGCCGGGAGGATCGAACTGATGACACGCCGGCAGATCGCGAGGCAGGTGGCGGACGAGTGCGGCCTGCTGGTGCCACACGCCCAGACCGTGGTGGATTCGGTGGTCGAGATCATCGTTCAGGAGATCCTGAAAGGTGAGATGGACGTGCCCGGGTTGGGTCACTTCGAGGTCCGCTGGACGAAGCCGATGGTCGGGCGGAACCCGCTGAAGCCTGACGTGGAGATCCCGATCCCGCCGCGGCCGAAGGTGTTCTTCAAGCCGACGCGGGATCTGGCCGATCGGGTGATAAAAACACTTGCGGTTGTGCCGCCTAAGAAATAGGATACCACCGCTTGTAGTTGTACGGTTGTCACACCCCCTGGGATCGCGAGGTCTCAGGGGTTTTCTGTGTCCAGATCCGGAGGTGTCGCCCACTCAGCCGATACCACCCCGGGAAGGCGGCGCACGGCTGCTATCACCAGCCGGCTGTCGAAGGCCCAGGTGACTGCGGAGTTCCGCACGTCGATGTCGTTGCGAACCTTGGAATCCTTGACGGGCTTCCTGGTGACGCGCAACCGGCGGCCGCGGGAGAAGTTGACCTCGAAGGTGTAGGTGTCACTCACAGGAGTAGATGTCCTCGGACCTGCGGAGGTTGTCGGGCCATGCTGGCATTTCCGGGGTGAAGGACCGATCGATGACCAGGAGCTTGTCGGTCGGCTGGATCGTGAGGTGACTGCAATGCGTCTTGATGAACGTGAACTCCTTGGCCTGCGAAGGATGATCCGAGAACGCGTCGTCGAATGGCGCGGCGGTGAAGAGGTACTGGCCCAGGAACTCGCCGCCGTTGGTCTTGGCAATAACATCCATGCCGCGCAGGTAAGTGTACTCGATGCAGCTGAAGCGCCAGCCATAGCAGTCCCAGCGTTGGGCATGGGTGATGTGCCAGAAGTCGCTGGGGTCGGCATCCTTGCTGAACCGGATCGCGTTGGGCGGCAGGCTGCGGTAGATCGCGCCGCATTCCAGCAACACCGTGCATCCCCAGGTGCGGCCCGGGGTGGAGTTGATCCCGAACCAGACAGCCGGGATCAGTTGGCCGGTGGGGTTGGTGCAGATGAACGCGTCTGGGATCCAGACGTACTGGTGCTTGGGGAGTTCGCCGATGTGAGAGAACATTGGATGCGTTTGTAGGCTTGGTATTGACGGAGGATTCGTGTGCAGGTGTAGCACGGGTCAGGCTGCTGGCAGCCGCAGCCGATGCGTTCGGCCAGGGCTGCTGCGATGGTCTCAGCGTTCATGCCGATATTTTCGGATGGAACGAATGGAGACGCCAAGACGGTCTTAAATCGCTCCTTTTCCACCCACACGCTTCCGCAATGGCTATTCGTTGCGCTTCTGGTGTCACGGCTTGGCCTCCTTGGCTTTCCATTCCGCCATGATGACGTTGTGAATTTTCCAATACGTTTCTTCAGTCCACTTGCGCTTACCGCGTTCAAGATTTGACAGGTGCATGGCACTTATCCCTGCACGTCTGGCACACTCGCGGACAGACAGCCCAACAGCTAAACGCTCCTCTCGCGTTTCAGCCGCGCAATGATTGTGGTCGATCTCGTTGATCGTCCGTGTCCGAAATACAAGACCCATGCTCACGGCTTGGCCTCCTTGGCTTTTCTCCATGCGCTTTGGAACGAAACCGGCACCCACTCCATATGAGCATCGCCAGCCTCCTCAAGCCGCTTGATGCGCTCATTGGCAGCGTTGAGTTCGCGCTCGAGTTTGTAGGCCTCCTCTTTCAGATATGCGTGATTCCAGTGAACTCGATCAACTCTCGGTGTTTCGCTCACGGCTTCTCCTCCTTCTTTACCCGCCCATCACGGATGGGTTTTTCGTACAGGTAGATACCATCCTTGAGTTCTCGATAAAGCAGCGATCCCGTGAGGTTGATCACCCATGCAGCTGGTAGGTGCCGGCCGCCCCTCCATCGCAACACGACAGCCCGCTTGGCCTGTGCGGCTTCGTAGAGTTCTTCGAGGGTGTTGATTCGAGTGGGGGTCACGGCTTGGCCTCCAGCGCCCTCAAGGCGATCTCTGATTCCGTCGAACGCGGACCGCGATAATCCTGGTCGGCGATCTTGCGGAGCGCGGCTTCCAGGTACATCACCCGCTTCTCGGCTGCATCGCGTTCAGCGGCGATGCGAGCCACGTCGGCGTTGGCGGACGTGAGAAGTTCGATCTTGCGGTTGGCCGCATCCAACTCCGCCTGGAACTCAGCATCACAGTGATCGTGCCAGGCCTGTTCGGCTGCATGGTCGGCGTCGCTCATTTGTCCCCCCTCGCTTTGAGCATCGCGTCGGCTGCTTTGAATGCATTCTTCGCATCATCATCCCAGCTTGCGCCACCTCCATCAGCCAGTATCCCCTGCAAAGCCGCCGCCGCGAAGTAGTCGCGTAGGGTCATGCCCATAAGTCGATAGTGTTCGTTGGGGTCCATGGTCGGAAACGCCGGTCCTCCGTCGTTGATTGGTTGGCTCACAACTTCCCCCCTTTCTTCACCGCCTCAATCTCACCCAGCGTGACGAGCACGGCCTCGGCAATGTCAGCTGGATCAGCGGAGACCTTGTCGAAGTCGGTCACCAGCGCGGCGCCCACCTTGTTGCGGGGCGTCTCTGGTTTTCGGGCGATGATGTCGTGGAGCGTGTTCATGAATTTGGCGCGAGCGCTCGGCATGATGTACTTGCACAGCAGGTGTGTTCTGCGGCCCGACAACTCGACGGTGTTGTTGATCCGTGTGGTTCGTTCTTCAGGTGTCATTTCGCATTCCTCCGTTTGTGAATCTCCTTGCCGTGTGCCAGCACCTGGTCGATGCGGCCCATCGGGCATCGGATTGATGTTGCTATGTCCGTCTTGGGAATCCCTTTGAGCGACATCTCCCATGCGCGCAGGCAGGCGTACTGTTCCAGCGGCGTCTTGCGGTATCGAATCTCGGACAGCTTTGGCTTGGGCCGGCCATCGACGGTGAACTCGGTGCCATGCGGGTACGATATCAGGCCGCGTGAGATGGCTTTGCTGACGATGTTAGGTGCTTCCTTGAGCAGGTTCATGCGCGCACCCCCACCTTGGTTTCCTCGAAGATCCTGGTGTGAGCCAGCTGCCGACACCCGGCCCGGATCTTCTGCAACACGGCAGCGCGCTTCACGGTGATCTCAACCAAATCGGGATGGGCAGCTGCGAAGGCAGCCAAGTCGGTGACCTCGAAGTTCCATTCATCGCGCACGATCGTGCCAGCAGCCTTGACCGGCTGGATCGGCACCGGAGCAACGATCGGTCGAGCAGCAGCGGCAGCAGCGCGATCGAACTCGGCACAAGCCATGGCACGTTCGGCCGCGATGCGTTGAGCTTCGGTCTCGGCCATCATGGCGTCACGGCGTGCGGCCTCTTCGCGGCTGCGGATCTCGGCCAATCGCGCTTCCTCGGCGGCGCGCAGCTTGCGTTCTTCCTCCTGGCGTTTGCGTTCGGCTTCCATTGCCAGCCGACGTTGCTCGATCTCGTAGTCGGTCAGCAGGCGCTTCAGGCGCGCTTCCTCTGCCAGCACGTCCTTGATGAACTCCTTGGCAGTCGCATCGATGCGTTGCCCGAGGTCCAACACGGGCGCCTTGGCTTCCTTGCGCGATGTCTCGACGGCCTTGAGCAGGCTGGCGATTGCGCGGGCGGCCTCGACGGCGGCCTTCTGGGTGACCGGCGTGGTGACGGTGATGATGGTGGCGGAGTCATCCAGCACGTCCTGTCGCATCGTGAATGCGGCTGGAACAATCTGGATAGATACGGATTCAGTGTTTCGGATTTGGAGAGCGTTCATTGATGATCACAGAGCGCGCTGCGCTCTTAGAAAGGCCGAATCGTTTGCCGAGTTCGGCCCAGGTGTAGGTTGAGTTCTTGGCGTAGGTTTTCCGGATCTCAGCCGCCATGGAGGGCGTGACAGTCGTGTATGCCTTGCGCTTGCGCTTGGCTGGCGCAGGTGCGACCGGCTTAACTGCCACGCCCCCAAGGAGGCGAGCGATCTGCTCAGAAGTCAGTGGCGCTTTCATTCTTCAGGATCCACGTGGGGCTGGAAATCATTCCCGCGCTGTCCCCGTTGTATCCCGGCCAGGAGTCCGTGTCCTCGCAAGCCATCCACTGCCGAATCCAACTCTGCCAGGTGCGCGATGCGACCTCGCAGGATTCCCGATCCAGCTGGTACACGGCCACTGCGTATGGCTCGAAGTCTTCGACGCAGATCCATTGCCACTCCCGGGTCTCGCCGGTGATGTCACGCCACAGATCGCGGTAGTACGCGGCCTGCACGTCGTAGCGCAGCTGGCCAATCTGCCGGCGGAAACCCGCCTTGCTGGCATCGCGACACTTCTTCAGATCGACCAGGACCTGCATGGTATCAGGCACCCGATCGATCAGGCCCTTGCGCTCGCAGCCCTCGAACTCGCCGAAGATCCCAACCTGGGAACGCCCGGCCTGATTGAAGAGCAGGTGCGAGGCGACCGGGTGAGCCCGGATGCTGGCAACCATCTTCTCGACGGTCTCGATCTCCTCCTGCTTGAACACGGTCACGCCGCGCTCGCGGGTCTCGTCGCGCCAGGCCCGGGCTTCCTTGGTGCGGAAGTCATCGTAGGGGCTGGTGGTGAATAGGTAGTCGGTGCCGAGGACCTTGTGGTCCAGCAGGCTTCCGATGTTCATGGCCTCGGTGGTCTCCTTCTCTTCCTCGAACCCAGCCAGAGCGTGGGCTGGCGAGCGGCTGAATGCCTTGAGTGCAGAGACGTTGATCGCGGGGTGTGCGCGGTACTGAGCCGCGCTGATGGGGTGGACGATTTTCATATTACAATACGATGGCCCAATCTTCCGAGAGAATGTCGGTCTGTGAGGCCAGCCATGGCACACGTGATCCGTTGGGATAGGCCGGGTGCCCGACCGGATATTCGATGTAGATGTATGGCAGGGTCATCTTGCTGTTGGCATCGGGCGTCTGTATCCGCAGCCACATCCCTTTGCCGTTCCATCCAGAACGAGCTACGCGTTGTCCAAGTTTCAGCGAATCGAGTGCCTGTCCGAAATTCACTTGGCACCCCCCTTCGCCGCCTGGCGAGCAATGCCCCGGCGGTTGCGGATTACCCAGTTGGCGAGTTCCTCGGGCAGGTCAGCGGCGGTCGGGTACGCCTCGGGGTTCGGCCACCAACTGAGTTCGGTGGCCATGGCGACCAGCTGCTGGTAGGTGAGGCCGATGGACAGCAGTGTCCCCTCGACGGTTTCGACGTTCTCGGCCGGCGGCGCCACCGGCGCGGGAGCAGGCGTAGGCGTGGGCTCAGGTGCTGGCACGGGCTCAGGCGCAGTGGGCGCAGGCTCCGGCTCGGGCTCGATCTGGACCGGCGCAGGCTCCTGCACGACGACAGCCTCGGGTTCCTTTTTGGTGCGACGCGGCTTCGGCTCAGGCGGTGTCGGAGTCACGTCCATAACGACCGGCTTCACGACCTGATTGGCCTCTGGCGTGTCGTGGATCTCCTCGGCGGTGTGCATACCGAGAGCGATCTCGGGCGCATAGGCCCGGGTCCAGAACGCAGCGGCGCGGTACTGAAGCATCTGCTCCGGCATGGTCTTCCACTTGGAACCGTTCTTGGTGTACCAGCCCTCGGCCTTGGCCATGGCGATCGTCACCAGGGCGCCGACCAGTTCCAGGTTTCCCTCGCGCTCGACGGCATAGGCGCGGCAGCCCCACTCGTCGGTGTTCTCCTTACCGACCCAGCGGAATCGCATCGGGGAGAACCGGCCGCAGCTGTTGACGGTGGCGATCAGGAAGGCGGCAGACCACGTGGGCTTGCCGTGGATGGGAACCATCGACTGCATCACGGCCATGACCGAGGCGCCGATGCGCTGAGAGAGTTCGAGCGCGATGATGCAGTTGCCGAGGTTGGCCTCGCCCCGATACGCGTCGGGAACGAGCGTGCTGGACGCCAGGGCCTTGGCCATGCGTTGGACTGAGACGAACGCGTTCTCCGAAGAGAATGCGCTGAGAGGCTGCTGAGTAGTCGTTGCGACTTGTAGGTTGCTCATACGTCAGTCACCGTATGGCAACTGACGTACACCGTCAAGCACTACCGGCGAACCTTTTGCTGAATTTTTTCGCGGGCGTCTGCGCGCATCCGATCGGCGGCCTTGTCGATCACGTCGGCGGCATCGTCGGGTTTCATCTTGAGCAGGCGATCGCCGTTGCGCTCGATCCAGGTGCGGTATCGTTGGCCGACATCCTTCTGGTAGGTGTAGGCTTCCTCGCGATTCATGCGCCGGCGCTCGCCGTTTTCCTTCACGGTGACCGTGATGTTCGGCGTCGGCATGAAGACGCCCTTGCTGGCAAGCTGACCCAGCGCATTCCAAGCCTTGTCCTCCTTGCGGAACTTCAACCAGCGGCTGTACGGGTAACGCTCGACCTGCACCGGCTCGCCCAGGACGTTCAGGATGGGCCCGGGCCCGATGCTCTGTCGGGCGAATGGCACCTGCTGAAGGAAGTATTCCATGCCGAGATTGCCCGGTTCGGCGCGGTAGATCGACGAATCGATCCAGGCGTCGGCTTCCTTCATTATGTTCGGGATCACGGAGCCGGCCAGGCGCGCCAGGTATTTAGGCGTGGCCTTCTCAATGGTTTGGCTCACGTCGTACTTGTAGGCGTTGGCGAATCCTAGGAACTCAGTCAGGGCTGCGATGGCAGACGAATCCTTCACGATCAGCGCGCCGGATACGAACCCGTCCATGAGCTTCTCGGCCGCGTTCTGCTTGTTGTACTTCTCTGGCGAGAACAGCTGTTGATCGCGCAACTCACCGATGGCGCCAAGAACGCCGCCGAATCCCAGCTGTCGATAGGAGATGTATGTATCACCAACGCGGATCGAGTACGGCTGCCTACCCTCTGCCAGCAGCTGGTTGCGCTTCTCGGGGCTTAGACTCTTGAACGATCCGGTGATATCGATGGCACGCTTCTTCTCGTCATCGTCGTCGCCAAGGAACAGGGCGGCTGCGAATCCAGTGAGCGCAGTGCCGAGTACCAGCTTCGAGAGCAGCAGATCGCGGCGAGCCTCGCTGTACTTCAGGCCAAGTGCGGTGTCCTGGCGGCCAGGTGCCGATTGATACCATCGCCACAGGGCCACTGGGGCGAAGTAGTTCAGCAGTTCGTTGGCGTAGTTCGACGCAAACCGCACGAAGCTGGTGCCACTCAGGAACTTCAACCCCGGCAGCTGGCGTTCGGCGGCATTCACGCCCTGATAGATCGCACCGGCCAGCCCCTGGGGCGTCTCGGTGAACGTGGACATCTGCCGAATGTCACGTGCTGTCATCAGCACCTCGACCGGCAGTACCTCCTCGATGATCTCCCGGGTCCGGCGATTGACCAGTTCGGGCCGTGTGCCTTCGGCGATGGCGCGAGCGCGGGCTTCGGCAACGGTGGTGGCCGATGGAAGCAGGTAGGTCTCCAGCAGCTTCGGATCCGTCTTGGCCAGAGTGTACGCCTTGGAGGCGGCGTCCGACATGAGGGCCGTCATGTGATCCAGCGCCTGCATCAGGCGGCTGACGTACTTCAGCTGAGAGATGCCGCGCAGGAACAGGTTGCGAGACTCCTGCAAACCCTCGAGGGAATTGCCGGGGACATCCGGATTGAAGCTGACGCTACGGTAAAGCTCACCCTTCCAGAGGATCGGCCAGAAGTCTTTGATCGCCTCAGAGAGTCCTTTGCCGGCCGCCTTCAGAACCTTGCCGCCTTGGGTGCCAGCCATGCCGGCAAACATCGCGGTGTTCAGGGCTCCGTTTGCAATGTTCAGCGCGTTATCAACCTGGGTTCTCGTTCCAGACAGCACGGCCGCGTACCAGTAATCGCGAAGGATGTCCTTCCAGTTGATGCCTCCCTCCTTCTGCATCAGGCGGAACATTTGCTGAACGATCTCGTCGCGATTGATGCCAGCAGCAGACTGAGCCTTCTGAGCCAACGCGGTGAGCTTGCGAGCGGTCGTGCCATCGATCGCGGCCACACCGAACTGAGGAGCAACAGCGTTGCGGAACGCCTGATCCCACAGCAGCCGAGTCTCGATGCCGTCCTTCATCATGGCGATGTTGGAGTAGCGAAGGATCCGAGGAATCGACCGAAAGATTTTCTCGCGATCGTCCTTCTTGACCGTCGGCAGCGGCACCTGTTTGCGGAACTCGTTGCGGAAGATCCGCTCCTGCTCTCGACCCCATGCCTCAGAGAACAGCTTCACGATCTCCGAGATGCCCCGAGGCGGCAGATTGCGGAGACCGGGTTGCGAAAGGATCTCTTCCAGGATCCGATACTGCATCGATCCCTGGCGCTGGTCGCTGGCAGTCAGGATGTCCGCCCAGTTGATATCCTCACGGCGCAACACGTCCTTGGTGATGCGACGGAACTCGCGACCGAACGCGTTGTTGGCGTTCTGCATCTGGAGGCGAAGCTCTTCAATGGCTTGGCGGCCGGATGCCTGAAGCCACTGACGCACCTGGTCAGAGGTGAATTGCGGGAACGGCAACTGCGCCTGGCGCTCACGAACAAGGTCGCGGAATGCCAGCAGCGGGTGCAGATACCAGATGCTGTCGATGGCGGCGGCGCGTGCGGCGAACGCCTGACCCAGCTGGGTGCCGGAACTCTTCCAGGTCGATTGAACTCGGCGAAGCAGGTCTTCAGCGCGGGCCAATTCGATCGGGTTGTTGGCGCGAGCGATCTGAGTGAAGACCCGCTCCATGATCTGCTTGAAGACAAACTCCCGGGCATCGGCGCCCATGTCGGTCGTCGCGGCCCATCGGAACGCCGCCTCCATGTCGGTGCCGAACGAATCGATCACGCGCTTCGATTCGGCCTGCCAGTTATCGACCGTTTCAGGATTGATCTGGCCCGTGAAGTAGCCACGGGAGTCAACGCGCTCCTGGCCGGCGGCGGGTTGCGGCGGGGTGGCCGGAACGCTGCCAGGGACGTTCACGCCCTGGATGAACTCCGAGAAGCCAGCACGGGTGTCTTCGAGGTCAGCGACCTTGATCCGGCTGAAAATCTCTTCGATGCCGGCCTGAGTGGCCTTGGCCCAATCGCGGGTCTCGCGGTACACCCGCTGGGCAATAAGCGCGGCGCTCTGGAGAACGGCAGGCGGGATCTCGCGCAGCAGGCGCTTCAATGAATCGCTGGCACTCGGTCCGCCCGTGAACCCGGCCTTGGGCGTGATGGACTCGATCAGCTGGCCGATCGCGTCGCGCACGCCTGCCGTGGCTTCTTCGAGCGTTTGAGGCTTGCCGGTGGGTTCGGGGCCAAGCTGGCGACCCTGGGCTTCGGCGGCGGCTTGAACTCCAACTGCCTGTTGAGCGGGTGTACCCTGAGAAACGGTCGGAAGCGGTGCGGCTTCCAGCGGCTTGGCGCGAGCCCGCTCATCGCCCTCCAGAGCCCATGCTGGCAGGTCGTAGTTATCCAGCCGGACCGGCATGATCAACGCCTTGACCCCATTGGCCGTCAAAACGCCAGGGCTCAGACGCAAGTCCTCACCTCTTTCGGCCGTCACTCTGAGATCAAACTCGGCGACTCCAACTCGCCGCATCGCCTGCACCAAGTCGGTCAATAACTTGATGTTGTACGAAGTTAACACCTTGGCTCCCGGACGAACATTGTGCGAGTAGCTGGACTTGCCAGGTGTCTCCGCAAAAAGACCAATCGTTCCGTCCCTGTTGAGAACGATGGATGCGTTTGCCCGATTGACCGCATCCTTTGATTCGGGATCGAACGCGGCCTGATACGCCTGATTCAGGACAGTGAAAAGCCGCTCCGTGTTGATCTTCGAGGAAACCGGAGTGGTCTGGCTTGGAATGATGTTGTCAATGTTCGGATACGCATCCTTGAACTCGACCTGCTTGCCGTTGCTATCAACCGTGATCGGCTTCGTTTTGGTTCCACCAGCATCGGCCTGAACCTCAAGCAGCGCCTTGCTGTTGCTTGCGACAACCCGCTTCCCATCGGAGAGGATTGCGGTCAGCGGAGATCCGGGTCGCGCAGCTGGGTCTGCGGTAAGATCGCCGGTCGCCTTGAGCGCATTCTTGGTGTTGAGCGTGCCCAACTTCAGCGCCTGCCTGGCTTCTGTGCGAGGCTTGGTCTCTCCACCAACAGGTCCCACCGGAAACTTCTTGGCGATGTCTTTGAACCGCATCAGGGCGGCCTTGTAGTTCAACAAGGTGAACTCGCCGTCGCCAGGAACGGTGATGACAATCTTGTCTGCACCAGCGGCATCTTCAGGCGCCGCCGCAATCGCCTCATCCAACTGCTCCAGCAGATACTGCTTCTGGGCACGCGGCGCCAAAGGCTCAGTCCCCTGCTTTTGTTTCGGAGACTGCTTAACCTCTTCGGCTTGTTTTCCAGCAGGCTCGGTTTGAGGAGCTTTGCTGATGGGTTTGGTGGGAGCGGGGGCCGGAGCCGGCCGCTCCGCTGCGGCAATCGGCTGTGGTGCCAGCACGATAACGGCGGGCTTCTTCTGAGTTCCACCGGTGCTGGTGCGAGCCAATTCCTTAAGCTGGGCACGCACGGTCTTGCCATGTGCCCGAATCTTTTCGGGCGACATACCGGAGACCTCTACCGCCCAATCCATGAATTGCTGATCGGCCTCTGACGGCTTCTCCTGAGCAAGGATGTAAGCGGCTCGATCGAAGTCGCTGCCTAACGTCGGCAGAAACACATTGCTACCAAAGTTGTACCGGGGCGTTGACCTCGCGAGTTCCTTCGGGAGCTTGGCTGAGTGGATTTGATCCGCAGGTGAAACGCCCTGAGCGGCGGGAGCAGGTCTCGGTGCTTCTCCGGCCGTCGCTTCTTGCTTGTCGCGCAGAATGAAACCTCGATCGAACGGAATCCCCGTGACTTGCGATTTCTCCTGCAAAACGAACTGATCGTTCTCCCTGAATCCTCCAAAACGCGTGCGAAGAACCAAAGATTGTGCAGGGGTCAGTTTCTCAATCTGGTACAGACCTTTCCCAACGGCCGCAGCCTTGGCTTTGATGGCCTGAAACACCTTATTGATCTGATTGGGAGTGGGTTCTTTTCCAGCGGTCTTGCGAACGCCTGGCGCCAAGTATCCTTGAGGAAGTGCCTGCGGATACTGTTTCCTCAAGAACTCAATGCGCGCCTCGGGAAGGCGATCGAGGATTTTTGCGATGATCTGCCTACCATCTTCGGCCGCACGTTGAAGTGCCTGCCAGTATTCTTCGCGACCGTTTTCAGGGGTGTAATACTGGCGAACCTCGGTTTCGCTGATGTTATTGGCAGTTGCGATTTCCTCGACTCGATCGAGGTAATACTGCTGCTCGGTCATTTGTTCGACCGGCTTCGTCGCAGGCGCCGGCGCAGGCTTCTGAACCATCTTCTGCAACCGGTTGACCGCCTCCTGGTAGGACGCACGAAGTTCGCGGCCCGTGATATTTTCGAGGTCGGCAACGATCATCGCAGCGGCCTTGACCGGGTCATTGCCCGCCGCTTGCAACGCGTCTTGGACCACGTTGTCGGGATCCAGTTTGGCCTGAATGACCGGGGACGGAGTGACGGCAGCTGGAGCCGGAGTCGGAGCCGCTGGAGCCGGAATCGCTTTGGCCGCTGCGATCTTGGCGCGATACCTCTCCAGGTCGCGACGCTCGCCGCTGCTGATGTCTCCAGATGCTTCTTTTTCGAGCAAAACGTCGTAATCGGCAAACTCCTCAGTGGTCAAAGCGGGCTCTTCCCGAGATATCTCGGGGCCTTCAGTGGTCAGGACTTCCGCTTGGCCTTGGGTTTGGGCTTGGACTTCGGCGCCGGCCCCTCCGCCTTCGGGAGGCCGCCCTCGGAGATCCATTTCTTGCAGTCCCACTTGGGATCCTTCGCGGCGAAGCACGCCTTCATCTGAGCCTTGTTCTTGAACGGCATTTTCTGGGGTGGTTGTGGTTTCGGCTGCCAGCATCGCCTTGATCGCAAGGCGGCGCCGGTAAGATTCGAGAGTTTCGGCCTGATCCTCAGACAGCATCCCGCTGTCCTCGACAGCAATCAGCTGGTCGAGTTCGTCCTGCTCGCTGGTGGTCAAGCCAGTCTCAGGGGAGACGGCTTCTGGGGCGGCAGCTGGAGTGGGTTGAACAACAGCGGCAGGCTCAGGAGCCGGTTCAGGAATTGGCGCAGCAGCAGGCGCAGCCGGTGCTGGCAGCGGAACACCCTCCGGCAACGGAATGCCGAGTTCGGCCTGGCGACGAAGGACATCCTCCTCAGTGATCTCAGGCTCGAGCGAGTAACCCTCGGTTGGAGTCGTGTCTTCGATGCCGGTGACGGTCGCATTCGACAGGGGAAGCGGATTCTTCGGATCGGCGCCGTTGGCAGCAACGACCGCGTTCGCGAGATTAACGTCGCGCCTGGATCCTACCACGCCACCGACCAGGCCACCAGATGCAGCACCGATGAATCCGGCCTCGGCGACGCCATCCATGATCCCGCGCTCGGGATCGTAGATCGACTTGGCAGCCATGTTGCCAAGCGTCTGCTCGAGCGACTCCTGGAGACCTTCGCTCACCGTGCCCTCGATGCCGCCGCGAGCCATCTCTTGGACGCGCTTCGACGCGGTCTGGGGAATTAGGCGCTCGACGAGATTGGCGCTGTACTTGCCCAACGTACTGCGACCAGCGGCGCCGGAGCGCATCCCCGGGATCTTGCCAGCAATACCCAGCGCGCCCTCGGTGACAGCACCGATCGGGGCCGTGGCAAGGAATGCACGGTTCTTCAGCGTCTCGGCGCGGCTGCGAAGATCGGAAGCGGTGTCGTAATCGCCAGCTGCCAATGCCTCGGCGATACGTTGGTTGATCACACGGTCGGCGTCTTCGGCACCGGCTTCACCAGCTTGGAGGCCGTACAGCGCGCCGGCGCCGAGTGGCCCACCAACCAAGGCACCTGGAAGCACCGAGAGTGTGCTTCCGACTCCGCCTGCAATCTGAGCCGGAATGGTTTGCTCGACGCCGGGAAGCGTTGGCATGACCTCTCCAGCTGCGATCATGCTCTGACCAGCCTGTGTGATTGGGCTGCGAGCAATCATCTGCTGGCGCTCTTCGGGAGTTACCTCGATATCCGGGGCGCCAGACTCAAAGATGCGAGCAAACCCCTTGGCTGCTTGACCAAGTCCTTGAAGAGCCGCTTTCGGCAGTTGCGCCGCCTGGGCACCAACAGTCTCCAGCGTGCCGACTTCCCCCGCCCGAAACTTCGCAGCCTCCTCGGACTCAGTCTCTGCTGCCAACTCCTGGCGGCGGCGATCGAGCAAACCCTGGCGAATCGCCTGGTAATTCTCACGGACGTAGGACTTGGCCTGCTCATCCGTAATGTCATCAGGGAACGCGAGCCGGCCAAGCTCGCGTCCAAAATCGATCTCGATCGCCATGGTCTTGAGTGTTATCGGCCGCCCAGCGGAGGCAAACCCGGAATTGACCGGAAGTCGATTACGCGGTTGGTGCCTTGAGGAATCGCAGGTGCCGCAGCCCCCGTCCGAATGCCACGGCGTTCAGCGCGACGTTTGCGCTCCAATTCGAGGTCCTTCCTGATTTCTTCCGGAGTTCGACCGATCGCGAAAGCCGTGTCCTCAACGACCTCAAGGTTGCCATCTTTGTTTCGGACAAGGTTGAAGTCTTCGACGTTTTTGTCCTGAAGAGTCAGCAGCTGTTTTTCGGCGGCATCGATGTCGTCAAAGATGCCGGGTTCCTTGGGTGTCGTGGTCGCACGCGCAGCAGCAATGGCAGCCGATCTTTCAGGCGTGATTGGGATTCTAGCCTTTCCTCCGTCGGGAAGATCGATTGTTTCGTACCCGAGGTTCTCCGGTTTGACCGCCTTGGTCGCTCGCATCCGCGCTACCGGACCCGGCTGGAACCGTTGACCATCGACCATCACATCTTGGGAAGTATCTCGAGATTCACGAAGCAGGTCTGGAGCAAGACCGAACGCAGGCGGCGTTTCGTCAACAGCAGGAACATAACCGGCAGACATCAATGCCCGCTGGGTAGCACGCCGCTCGGCCATGCGTTTGCCGAGAGTGGTAGCACGACCTCGGAGAAATTCCGGAGAAGCCAGAATGTCTGGCGATAGCGGCCCGGGCGCCTCGCCCTCTCCTGCCAGCATTCCAGCAGCTTCGGCAAATCGACCGGTCTGCTGGCGAGCCTGAGCAGCCTTGGCCGACGCAGCGTAATCGATCTCGCCGTCTGGACCGAGAACCACGTCCTGACCGAACTGACCGGCAGCACGCTCGAACCGTGCTTTCCTGGCATCAGCACGCGCCGCCTCACGCTCGGCGATCACGTCCTGGTAATACTGCTGGCGAATGCGCGCCTCTTCCTGCCGCGCCAGGATCTCGTCGGCGCGACGTTGACGCTCCTGGGCAAGGCGGGCACCCGCCATGTACGAAGCTCCGATGTTTTCGAGTCCTGAGAATGGGTTCGCCATAAAAGTCCTTTCTACGATCCGCCAGCATCAGTGGTTCCACCGCTCCAGTTGTTTCCGCCGCCACCTCCGGCGCGATTCTGTGCTCCCAGCTGGGCAAATCCAAGATTGGTCAGGCCGGATCCAAGAGACCCAAGCCCCTGACCAACAACACCCCCGGCAGACGGCATACTGGCCACGCCGGCCAGCGCGTTCATGCGGGAGATGCGTTCCTGCTCGCGCAACTGAGCCAACTGCTGCGGCGTGAACTCGTAGTTCGCCAGCGGCGCCATCGGGGTGGTCCCGAGAATGTCCGAGAACAGGCGGGCGCCTTCCTGCTGCGCTTGCAGCGTGGTCCTACCGATGTCGCGAGCGGTGAGTCCCTGGGCCGCCTTGCTGCCAGCAAACCCACCCTCGAGCGCCTTGGCTGCGCTCTTGCGTTGGATCTGACTAAGAACGTCGGGAGGAAGCTCGCCGCGAAGCAGAGCCAAAGCATTCTGAGCTCTGGCAGCCTGAGCCTGCTCATACCCAGGAATCGAAAGCCCGAGGTTTTCAAGCAGCTGCTCGCGTGTGACTGCGGTGCGTTGCTGCTCGAGTGCCCGCGTGCGCGGTGCCAACTGCTCGGCCTCGCCAACGACGGATGGAATGTCCAGTCCTGGCGTTTCAGCGGCTTGGCGAGCCTGCCTTCGTGCGGAGCTTGCAGACGATGCCTGAAGACCCATTCCAACGCCGGCAGTGACGACGCCGGCACCGATTGCTGTGGCTACGAATGACATGGTAAGTATTTGTTGTCCCTCACGTATGTGAGGTCGTTGTAAAGCTCTTCGTGGTTCGTCTTGTTCTCGGGGTTCAGGTGAACCGTCACCCAGATCGTGTCCTCATGGATCAGAAGCACCCGGCGGGTCTGAGGCAACGTGATGCCCGAGTACGGCGCCGTGTAGGTCACCAGGCCCTCGTTCTCGCTCACGACCGTGACGCGGCCCTTGGTGATGAAGAACGGGTTGTCGAACTTGTGGATTCGGCTGGTGACGATCGAGCCAGCAGGCATGAAGATTTCACGCACGTACATCCCTTCCGGGAACGTGTGCTTTAGCGGGCACTCCTGCTGCGGCTTGTCGGCGACGAACGCCTCCCACCGATCGATCCGCTCATCGAGCGAGATGTCGTTGTCGGTCAGAAACTCCAACCAGGTGATGGGCTTCTCGACCTCCATCAGATGAATCCTCCGAACCGATATTGAATCTTGGCGGACCCGAACGGCTGCACGTTGATCACGCTGCGCTCATTCGGGCTGTACGCCTCAAGCTCATTGCGGAGCGACCGAAGAGCCAGTTGGATCTCGCGCTCGGCCTCCGTGTACTGGTTCCGGTCCTCCTTCTGGATGGCCTTCATCATGTGCTTGATGGCCTGAAGGTTGCCGATGAACAACCAGTCCGAATCCACGACCGCCGGGATGAACTCCAGGCGCACGATGGCTTCGATGACCGTGTTGGTGCAGTTCTCTTCGGGCGGGACGCAGCCGTCGCCGTGGTCGATGCAGCAGTTGTTTTGACTCGAGTTGCAGCCGGCCGTGCCGCCGCAGACCTCGGGCATATTGATCAGGTAGGTGCGGCGATACTCGGGGTTTTCCTCGCTCGGGCCCCAGACGGCCACCTGGGTGGAAAGCGTCGTAGTCGGGTTGTAAGCCACGATCGTGATGCGGCCCTGAGTCAGCGGCTTCTGGGCGCCGTTCAGGCCCGGTTGTTTGAAGAGATTCGAGGTCTCAACGAACGGCGTGATAGCAGGATTCGGCAGCGTGACGTACTCGCCCCAGACGTACTCACCGCTCACCGGGTCGAGCGTGCGGATCGGCTCGTTGGTCGCGGGGTCGATGCCCTGAAGCAGGATCCGCTTGCCAGCATCGGCTGTCAGAGACGGGTACACCCGGAACTTGCAGTTCCCCACCGAGTCCCGGAACTGGGTCACCATGCCGCGATCCAGCAGCTGGTCCTGCTCGCAGCCCTCACGGCCGCAGCCGGTACGCGGGGCGCGCTCGTCGGTCTGGAACTCGTACCACTGGTTCTGGATCGGGATGTTGTACCCACAGACGTTCATCGCCTCGATCGTCTTGACCTCGCGGGGCCAGGTGATGCAGCCGGCGGTGACGCAGATGCGGAGCTTCTTGTAGGTGCCCCACCACTTGCCCATGTCGGCCAGGCGCGCCTGAGCCTCGTTCAGCAGCTGGACGAAACGATCGTCGCAGGTGGCCAGTCCGACAGCCTGCGGGATCGTGGAGTTCTTGGCCTGGGCGAGGGTCTTTCTCATGTTATCGAATGGCTCGGGCCATCACCTTCCATTTGGCTTCGGTGATCGCAGTCGGAACACCGGTGGTTTTGTGATTCACCCAGATGTTTGCCGTGCCAGCAGCGCGCACCATTCCGATCGATGTCGCGTTTGAAAAACACGTCACGGCGATACCGTAGTTGGTAGTCCAAGAAAGCGACCGTGCGGAAATGCAGTCGTTCTGGGCGTACCCAGCATCGCCGCCAGCATCGTCGCAAATGATTCCAATGTCCCAGCTGAGAGGATCCACGCTGAAGCCGTGAGTGAACGTCACGGATCCGCCAGCCGCTGGAAACGCCTGATAGTTGGCCACAGGCGTGATGTAGCCACTCTCCCAGACGGTCGCCGGAGTCGAGTTGGTACGGAGGAACTGGCGATCGGTGCCCGGCGTGAACCCGGCTGCGCTCACGTTGAGACCGGGATTCAGCAGCTGGAATTGGGTGCCGTCATAGACCACCACGCACATCTTGTTCGCGACGATGTCGTTCGCGACCAGCGGGACCGTGCCGAACTTCGTGATCGCCTTCGCCGCCAACCCATCCACCGCCAGCGTCGTGGCGCCCGTGTTGGCAGCGTTCGCGATGAACGCGTAGCACACGCCGGTGCGGTAGGCTTGATTCACGCCAGGAGAGGCCGGGGTCAGCGTCAGCGTGTAGGCGTTGGCAACACCGCCTCCAACACCGTAAGTGAACTGAGTTGCAACTCGGGCCCATCCAGCAGGCGCCGTGCTATTGTACTTCAGCACTTCGACCGGATTCTGGTTGGCATCCAACCGCAACCAGTACAACCCAAGCGAAGCAGGGGCAACGGTGTTGGCCGACCATTCTGGGGACGTGATGATCTGACCAATCAGCGCCTGAGCATAGGCGTCAAGGCGATCCTGCTCGCTGGCGTAGCATTGGGGAGGCGGAAGAGTCCCGGCTGAAATATCAATGGTTGCCATGGTCAGATGCGGTAAATGTAATCGTTAGGCTTGCACGGGCCGGGGTCGCATTGAATGTCGAGACACCCCTCTGGGCAATCCAAATAGAAGGTTTGCTGAAGAGGTGCAACACAACGACTAGGTCGCCCTTGAAGGAAACTGGCGCCGAACTTGCCACCGTTGTTGATGAACAGTTCGTTGCCAGAAAGGCGCCGCACCGTGTTGCACCGGATCTGTACGTTTTCGACATACCGGAAAAAGTTGCCGCTCTCGGTCACCGTAGCGACATCGGGGCCAGCATTGGCAACCTGGAAAGTCGTCGTAGTCGGCATTCCGGTCACGATGAACTGGCCATTGAACGTCGGATCCGAGAAACCCTCGAGCGTCACGTGGTAGCCCAGCTGCATATTGTGGGCCTTGGTCGTGGTGTAGGTAGCCACACCGGCGGAGCGGGACCGCGCAGACATCCGAATCTCCCACGGGAAATTGACCGGTTTGTTGATGCCAACAAAGTCGTCGGTGGACGCCGGAGAGGTCGTGTTGACACCTGGATTATCGACAGTGAACGAGGTCGAGCTTGGTGACGAAGTGACCGTGAAAACCCCGTTGAATGTCCCATCTGCAACGCCAACGATGGAAACCTCCATTCCCGGCTGAATCTCATGCGCCGATACCGTCGTGATCGTTGAGACGCCGCCTGACCTCACGGCTGAAGAAATCGGGATCTGGTAATCCGTCGGGTAGTAGTAGGCGCTGCGGTTGACATCGTGGTTGTTGATCACGAACACCGCATCGAGCGGTGCGAGCGCCGGCTGGTAATACCAGCTGTCAGGCCCGGTCAAGAGCACGTCGTTGTACTCGATCAGGAGATCCCTGTGGGCCGCGATCCAGGCAGCGTATGAAGGCGGATTCGTGAATCCGAACTGAACCGCTGTCGCGTACCAATCCTGCACGGTGAGCGCCATGAACGCCGAGACGTTCAGCGCCGAGTTGTGGTGAACGTGCGTTCCGATGTGCTGGAACGTATCAACGTAGAAGCAGGTGCCTGTGAATCCGTCGAAGTTGTTGTATCGGACCTCGGCACCAAACGTGTCACGCGGTGTGATTCCGTGAACCGGGCACTGCTGTGTGAGCGGGTTGGGCCCACCTTCGATTCGGTTATACTCGAACACACAGTCAGCCGCGAAGATCCGCAGCGGGCGAGGCAGCAGCGCGCTGCCGAATGTCATGTAGGTCTCGGGATAATCGACGCCCGCTTGAATGACCGAGAACTTCGTATCGCTGATGATCGTTGCGACCGTGTAGGTGCCATTGAATGTCGCATCACTGACCCCTTGGAACACGACCGAATCGCCAGCGCGCAATCCGTGCCGCTCTGTGGTGGTGTAGGTCGCCCGGCTGGTAGCGTTGACTCGCGACACCGCGATGACGGTCACCAGCATCGATGAATAACCTCCGATCGCACACTGGGTGTTGGCCTCCGAAGTGCCAGCATGGATCGTGGCCTGCACCGAGTTGCGCCCCTGGTATCCGAAGCGATTGCGCCGAACGATCGTGCCGTGTGACCGGTCAACAACGGTGGACGGAAGGAACGATTTCAGCACGAACGTCTCGGCGTCTGCGATGCCGACTCCGAAGTCGTAGAACTCGCAATCCTGAACGATGGTGTTTTCTCCAACCAGATTCAAACCAGCGACTGTGAAGAGCGAGTTGACACCGGCCTTCGTTTGCAGCGTCAACGCAACGTCTGGAACTGACCAGGACTTGGCGATATTGGACCGCAGCTGGTAAGTGCCAGCACCAGCGATCACACCAGTATCGGTGCCTGCATTGACCACCGAGAACTGATTTGCAAACGGGGCTCCTGTCACGATGAACGTGCCGTTCATGGTCGGATCCGCCAGACCGGTGATGACCACCGTTTCGCCTCCCGTAAATCCGTGTGGTCCTGCGGTGTCGTAATACCCGACGCCAGTCAGGCGTTCGTAGCTTGTGACCGTCGTTGCGGCTCCGACGTTGACGCAGTAGACCTCTTGGGCGGACAGAAATCCTGCCACCACAAAACTGCCGTTGAATGCAGGATTTGAGAACCCTGTCACGGTAATCGAGTCACCCACCGTGTACCCGAAGTTGAAATCCGGATGCTTCGTGTAGATCGCGTAGTTGAACGCGTTTCTGGTGACTCCAATCAGGGGGCACCTCATGTCCCGTTGGAACGTCAGCGACGTGACGTTGATCACCGGACCGAATCCGTTAAACGTGCCATCATTTGACGACCCAGATGTGACCACGCCGTCGATGTAATGCGAGTAGGTGCTTTGATTGCTCGGTGCTGGCAGCACTGGCGGCGAATAGGCAGGCGGCGCGCTGGTCTGAAATTTTGCGGGAAAAGCCGTGGTGTACGTGTTGATTCCGGCAGTCCGCTCCACCGAAACGATGGTGATGTCTTTCGGCCCGTTGTTGACGTAGTTGCCGTCGAACGTGATGCCTTCGATGGTGAGATTCTTGCAGTTCGTCGCACCTACCGGCATCGACGGGTAATTCGCAGGATTCGATACCAGGCCGCCGGTGCCAGTGTAATTCCCGAGGCATTTGATCGGCTGGATGTTGAAGCCAAACGAATCGCCACGGGTGGTCGATGTGTGGTTGGCAAACTTCACCCGCGTCTTGCCAGCACCCTTGCCGGTGAAAGCGATATTGTCGCGAAGAGTGAATGTAACCGTCTGGCCATTCCTCGGGTCAACAATGCTTCCCCCGTAACCCAGCGGAACCGATGATGTGTATCCGCCTCCGATCAAGTTGATCCAACCGTCTTCGACAACGAGAATGCTGTTTCCACCTGGAACAGTCGCAGTGAACGTCGTCGGATTCGGTGTTGAATCCACTCGAAAACCAAGCTGCGCCGCCCCGATTCCGTTGAACGTCGGGTCCGTGAATCCATCCAGCGTGATCAGTTCTCCAACGACGAGACCATGGGGCGTGGCCGTAGTGAACGTCGCGACGTTGTTGAATCGAAGCCGGCTGGTAATCTTGGCGCCCGGGGCCGATCCGATCAGGAACGTGCCTTCTGGAAAGTCGCACCGGCCCGAGTACATCAGGCAGAGGTTGATCGCCCAGGCGCTGTTTCGCAGCCCGCAAGGATCGGCACCGTAATCGACTGGATTCGTGGAAGGCATTTTAGGCGGAGAGGAGCGGGCAGGCGACGCGACTGAGGTCGCCGTAAATATCCTCCTGAAGGCGTTGAGCAACCATTGCCACGCGCTTGAGGCGGAACCGGCCAGTGTTGACGTAGCGGAGTTGGAACTCATAGCCGTCTCGAGTGAACCCGCCGGTTTGGATGTCGCACTTGTCGGGCGGCTGCGGCAATGCGATGCGCGAGCGGGCGGCCGGCTGGTAATACTTCACCTCCTGGCAGTTGATCACCGCTGGAGGGCAGCTGATTTCACCGGGCTCGCAGTTGCGGTATTTCGCGCAATCCTTGAACTCCGCCCACGGCTGCCAGCACTCACCCTCGTTGGCCTTGAAGTAGACCTTGGATTCGATCGAACCCATCACCTGGTCATACCACTGTTCGGCGCTCACCAGGCGCTTCTTGTTCGCCGGCTCGGCAAACGTCAGCGATCGAGTCTCGATCACCCAATCGATCGGCGCATCATCGAACCCATCGAAGTCGAACTGGCCGTTCTTGGTGACCTCGTACAACCCAATGTCGCCTTGGTTCAAACCGAACGCGAAGCATCGATCGGCGTTCTGGATCCGGATTGTCAGGAATTGAAAGAAATCCACCCCGGTCCAGACGCCTTCCCATGCGGGAGCAACCTTCCGGCCCATGCCGGAGACCAGATCAAAGTCCAGCACGACGGCGCCGCCATGCACGATGCCACGACCGTTGACCTTTTTTGGCTGCGTGGTCATCAACATCCGGTTGTCGAAGTTCACCGCGCTGGCTGCGTAGAGGTAGAACTCGGTGTCGTATGCCAGCGCCCTGACAACTTGCCGGCTGACTGGGGTGTTGCCCCACTCGGTGAAGTCGCGCCGGGCGTAGATCAACGATCGGATGCCGTCCTGAGCGCGGAAGAACAGGTCGCCGTTCACGGGAACGATCGACTCATGGTTGAACGATCCGAAGTTCAGGAGCGCGAATCGCTGGATCGGATAGCTCAGGTCCTTCCACGCATCGCGATCGACCGGGGCGTTGAAGGCGTAGGTGGCTGTCGGGGTGAAGACCAGCAGGTCGCCGTCACCCAGAGACGTGTCCAGGTTGGCTGCGAACGCCAGACCGGTGATCGGTCCGTTGCTCACCGCAAACGCGCCGCCCTCGGCCAGGAAGGTGTTCTCGGTGAATCGAATCACCGAATCACGACCGTAGGCCGGTTCGCCATAGACCAGGTCGCCGCCGTAGTATTCGGATCCGTTCGCCACCCAGAGACGCCCCTTGCCGTAGGCCATCGGTCCGCCAGTCGGTACTTCCTCGCCAGTGGCCCTGCGAATCGTCGCACCGTTGTAGAGGTAGGGAACATTGATCGTGTCCTGCACGACCAGCCAGTTCTCGGCCTGCTGGAAGTAGACGTGCGGCGCCTGCGGGTTGTTCGCCAGCATCTGGTAGCCCACGAACAGAGGGCCAAGCAGCGGGCCGGCATCGATTCCAGGTGAGTACGTCGTGAACGTGGTCGGTGACGGCACCGAGTCCACAACGAAGTCGCCGAAGAACCCGGTCGGGAAAAATGCGCCAACGGGCTCCGGGAGTCGCACGACCATGCCGGGCGAAAGGCCGTGCGGCGCGCTGCACACGTAGGTGGCGACGTTGCTGGCACGGCCGCGAGTCAGAACGGTGAACTGAAATCCGATCGGAGTCTGGTCGGTGACCTTGAATCCGTTCTGGATGTCGATCTGGTAGACCTTGCCGCTGATCGACGCGAACAGGTACGGAGCGCCAGAATCGGAAACGTAGGTGCCGCAGCCCTGAAAGAATCCGTTCAGGAACGAGTCACGGACGGCGCGGTTGTAGTAGCCGCCCTGGTAGATCACATCCGGGTCATCAAACGTCAGGCCCTTCACCCAGATCCCCGGGCGAGCCTTAGGAAACCCGCCTCGCACCGTCGTGTTGACCGCCCAGGCCAGCTGGTTCGGCTGAATGAGCGAAGGCGAAAAACCGCTGTCCACCCCGCCCTCGGCGGTGAGTAGGCCGTCTACAATGCGATTTTTTTCGGCGACCATGACGCTTGAAGCCATTCAAAGGCCAACCCATGATTCCCGCAAGATGAATGAAAGCCCCGATTACTTGTCTATCCCGTGGCGTACAAAAGACCGCTTTCTGATCGAGGCTGAGATGGTGCGCCGTGGCGGGTACATCATGTCCGGCGGGGTGAAGTACGGGTGTGGCAAGTACCACCACTTCCGCCAGGCCATGACAGCACTATGGCCGCACTTCGACTGGCACGACTGGTCGGAGCTTCTGATCCGCACGTTCGTCGAGAACCAGGAGGTCGGAATCATGGGCCCCGGTTCATCGGGCAAGACCTACGACTCGGCCGCGTTCGGACTCTGCACGTTCTACATCTACCCCACCGGCACCTCGATCATCATGTCGTCAACGACGCGTGAGGGTCTCCAGCTGCGAATCTGGGGCTCGATCAAGGAGCTTCACAACAAGGCCAAGGCGAAGCGTGAGTGGCTCCCGGGGCGCGTGATCGAGAGCCGATTCATCCTGACCAGTTCGGATGAAGATGCCGAGGCGCAGGACTTCCGTGATGGCATCATCGGTGTCGCCTGCAAAGTCGGCGGCACGTTCGTCGGCCTGTCGAACTACGTCGGACTCAAGAACGACCGGGTCATGCTGATCGCAGACGAGGCGTCGCTCATGGGGCGCGGATTCCTGGATTCGGTCGCCAACCTCCGCAAGAATCCCGAGTTCAAGCTGATCGCCATGGGCAACCCCAAGGATCGCAACGACGCCCTCGGCGTGGTCTGCGAACCGCACCCGTCGATGGGTGGCTGGGAAGGTCTCGAATACCTCGAGAAGACTCGCACCTGGAAAACGCGGGCCCCGGGTGGCGTGGCAGTTCAGCTGTGTGGATACGACACGCCGAACGCGAAGTTCCCGAAAGGCGTGAACCCGTATCGCGGAATCATTACGCCGGAGCAGATTCAGGCGGATCTCGATTACTACGGCCGCGACTCGTTGCAGTTCTCGATGATGAACCTCGGTCTGCTGCCCCGGGATGGCGGCACCAGGCGCGTGGTCACGATGTCGCTCTGCGAGCAGAATCACGCCTTCGACGATGTCGTGTGGCAGCGGGCGGACAAGATCACGCGGATCATCGGCATCGACGCGGCGTACTCGGGCGTCGGCGGCGACCGCTGCGTAATGACCGATCTGAAGTTCGGCGAGGATCTAAATGGCAACACGGTGCTGGCATTTGCGGAACCGCCCGTGGTGATCCCGGTGACGGCCGTGAAAGCGCAGCAGGCTGAGGAACAGATCGCCGAGTTCGTGATGCTCTACTGCAAGCAGCGCAACATCCAACCGGAGCAGGTTGGGTTTGACTCAACCGGACGCGGCACGTTGATGTCGGCGTTTGCTCGCCTGTGGTCTCCGCAGGTTGTGCCGATCGAGTTCGGTGGGAAGCCGCTGGACCGTCCGGTGCGCCAGGGTGATCCGAAGACTGAGCGCGAAGCCTATGGCAAGATGGTGACGGCACTCTGGTACGCATCGCGGCTCCTGATCGAATCGAAGCAGATGCGGAAGCTGCCGCGGGAGGTTGCCGAGGAAGGCGCCATGCGCGAGTGGGGCATCGCTCGCACCGGCCTGATCGACGTGGAGCCCAAGAACAAGACCAAGGAACGCATGGGCCGATCGCCCGACTTGTGGGACTCGTTCGTTGTCGCGATCGAAATGGCGCGCCGAAACGGATTTGAGATTGCAGCCGGTAGCGGTGTGGGTATTGTCAAGCGGCAGACACCAAAGTGGCTGACGCGTATGTCAGACAAGCGCCGGTCGATGGAGTCTCAACACGCACTCACTTACTCGTAACCGCCATGGCATCATTCAACAAAGTCATCCTGATCGGAAACCTCACCCGCGACCCCGAACTGAAGTTCCTGCCCAAGGGAACCGGGGTGTGCAACATCAGTATGGCCGTGAATCGCCGCTGGAGAACAGAGGCCGGCGAGGAGCGCGAGGACGTGTACTTCGCGGACTGCAAGGCGTTCGGAAAGCAGGCCGAGACGCTTTCGCAGTACGTCAAGAAAGGGCACCCGTTGATGATCGAAGGGCGCCTGACTCGCGAGGAGTGGGACGACAAGAAGAGCGGCGAGAAGAAATCCGCCACTCGTATCATGATCGAGAGCTTCCAGTTCCTGAAGAGCCGTGAAGATGGCGCGGCGCCGGCACCTCGGCGTGATGCTGCACCGGCGGCCTCCCCAAAGCCTGATCTCGACGCCGACGACCTGCCGTTCTAAACCTCGGAGGCATGATCAATCGCGACCAATTCCCTCCCGGCGGCTGGCAGTTCTACCAACCCGAAACCAAGTGGAACGCACCGAGTCCGCTGAACCATGACTTCTACTCAATGGCGCGGCTGATCCAGCAGCACCGCGCCGCGAACAATCTGCCGGCCGACTACGAGAAGGCCGTCAACGATCTCGAAGCCTACACCCGCGCCCGGTTCCCAAGCCTCTATTCGGGCGCCACAACCACCACGACCACCAATGTTCAACCAAGGGTTTCAGGCTGCCGCACGTGCGGTCGCTAGGATCAAAAACACCGCACAGGGAGCGCGCATCCTGGCCGAGTGGCTGGGCGACGGTGGCACCCCTGTCGATCGCCGGTTCGCGCAGGACAGGATCGATATCTGCCTGCGTTGCATTCACAACAAGCCGACCAAGGCCGACAGCATCGAGAAGTCCGTTGCCGAGGCGATCATCGAGCAGGAGCAGATTCGTCACGACATGGCCATGGTCCTCTACGGAGAGGGCAATGCTGGCACCTGCGATGTCTGCGGCTGCTATCTGAAGCTCAAAGTCTGGGTGCCGCTCCCCTATCTTGGGGGAGGTAAGATGCCTGATAATTGCTGGATTTCGCGGGAGCGGGGGTCAATCTGAGGGAAATATGAGCTTCAAGGAACCGAGCAGAGTCTGGAACGTGGTGAGTGCGATGCTGGAGGCCGAGCAGCCTCGGTCCCGCAACCGCGCACGAATCAACGCCACGTTTAACGGTAATCCTCCGTATTCCGAGGAGGAAGCACGGGACAACCGGATCCAGACCAACGTGAACTTCCTGGAGGGCACCAGGATCATCCACGCCGCCCGCCAGCAGTTCACCAACGCGTTCCTGAAGCCCCAGAATTACTTCTCGGTCGGGCTGGACATCGGCCCCCGCGACAAGCGCACCCAGTGGGGCAACATCATCACCAAGCAGATCAACCGCATAATGAAGCGTTCTGCGAAGTATTCCACCGTGCTGGAATCGCAGTTCGCGGCCACCGTGCTTCACGGCATCGGCCCGGTCACGTGGCTGCGTGATCGCGACTGGTGTCCATCGGCTCGCGGCACCGAGGACATCCTGGTCCCTACCAACACGCTCACCTCGCTCGAAAACCTCTCGCACTTCGCGATCTACACGTCATTCACGGCCCAGGACCTGATCCGCATGACCCGGGGTGAGAACGTGGATCCCGGCTGGAACCTGACGCTGGTGAACCAGCTGCTGAAAGCCATGATCGAGCGCGAGGCCACCAGCCTCCAGGTCAACGACTGGTCCGGCCAATACTTCCCCGAGAAGGTCGAAGAGGACTTCAAGGAGAACTCTGGCTACTGGGGTTCTGACGCGACGCCGGTGCTGCGCTGCTACGATTTCTACTTCCTGGACACGACCACCGACGACCCGTCCTGGCGCCGTCGCATCATCGTTGACCAGTACAACAGCGGCATCGGCAATATGCAGACCGCTGGTCAGTGGCTCTTCGACGCCGGCGACCGGTCCTACGGGCGTGACATCTTCGAGTTGATGCACACCCAGTTCGCCGACGGCGCTGTGGTGCCTCCGTTCCGCTGGCACTCGGTGCGGTCGCTGGGATACCTGCTCTACGCTGTCTGCCATCTCCAGAACCGCCTTCGCTGCAAATTCACCGACTCCGTGTTCGAGCAGATGCTCTGGCTCTTCCGCAACGTCGCGGACGGCGACATGGAGCGCATGGAGAAGATCGACCTGTTCAACATGGGTGTGATCCCGGAGGGCCTGTCGTGGGTGCCTCAGTCAGAGCGCCACGTCGTGGACTACACGATGCTGTCGGGCGCCATGGCCATGCACCGGCAGATCATGGCCGAGTCGAGCGCCGCCTACACCCAGGACGTGAACGACGGCACCTCGAAGGAACTGACCGCCACCGAGGTGATGGCTCGCGTGAACAACGCCAACGCGCTCATGGGCTCGATGCTGACCCGGGCGTACACCCAGCAGACCTTCCAGTATCGCGAGATCGCCCGTCGATTCTGCACGATCGATCACCCCGACTGCGTTCAGTTCCGTCGCAAGTGCGAAGCCGAGGGTGTCGATCCGTCCGTGTTCAACAACCTGGACTCCTGGGACATCATGCCAGAGCGCGTCATGGGCTCCGGCAACAAGATGCTCGAGATCGCCCAGGCCGACCGCCTCATGGCAATCCGCCCGCTGCTGGCACCGGATTCCCAGGCCGAGGTTGTGCACATGTACGTCGAGGCCAACACCGACGATCCGCTGCTGGCAAATCGGCTGGCCCCGATCGACACCACGCCGGTCTCGCCGGCCGTCGAGCGCGCCACGCTGGCGTGGGGCACGCTCATCGATGGGCAGCCTGTGGTTATCGCCTCGGCGATCAACCGGCCCGAGTACATCCAGACGTTGCTCCGGATGCTGGGCGCGTCGATCGGCAAGATCGAGCAAGCCGGTGGTATGCCGACCATGGAACGCGTGCTGGGTCTGGCGAACGTCATTCAGCACATCCAGGAGCAGATCCAGTTGATTTCCCAGGACCCCGGCCAGGAGCAGAACATCAAGCTCTACATGGACGGCATCGGTCAGGCGTCGAACTACATCAAGGGCTACGTGCAGCGGTTGCAGGAGCAGGCTCAGGCCCAGGCCGAGGCCGGTGCTGCTGGCAACGGCATGGACGCCGAGACGGCTGCCAAGATCCAGGCCATGATCATCACCGCGCAGTCCAAGTCGCAGATCGCCGCTGCGAACGCCGAGCAGAAGCGCATCCAGAAGCAGGTCGCCTTCGAGCAGGACCAGCAGCGCAAGAACGCCTCCACGATCGCCGAGGCCCAGCGCAAGGGCGCCATGACTCGGGCGGACATCGCGGCCATGGATTTGAAGACCCAGGCCACCATCCTTAACCAATGATCCAATCCCCCAAGCAGGAGTTTCAGCGCAACAAGGACCGCGTCATGGCCCTTGAGCGCGTGCTGGACAACGCGGACTTCCAAACCGCGCTGATGGCTGCTTTCAACAATCTCTGCTGGAACCTGCCAGCATCCGAAAACCCTCAACACGGCTGGAACGCCAACTGCCGCCGGCAGGGCGCCAAGGCGCTGATCGAGGAGCTTCACGGGCTGGTGGCAATGCAGAGAGAGAAACCGACCGTGAATCAGAACCTTGAATGAAACTTCTACTGTCACCCGACGCGCCCACCGATCGCGGCGCCGATTACTCCGAAGCCTTCGCTGGCATCGATGCGCTCGAAGGAAACGCGCTCGAAAACCCGTTGGGATCTGTCAGCCCGGCGCCAGCACCGGCGCCAGCTGCTCCTGAACCTCCTGCGCCAGCGGCACCCGCTGCGCCCGCTGCCGTCGCTCCCGAAGCCGCCAAGCCGCCGGTCGATGACCTGTTCAACCTGGACAAGTTCACCGCCAAGAAGGACGAGCCGGCTCCGGCCCCGGCCAAGCAGGACGCGCCTGCCAAGTCAGAGCCCGCTTCTCTGAAGCAGTTTCGCGAGCAGTACGAGATGACCAAGAAGGAGCGCGACGACCTGGCCTCCAGGGTCGCCGAGCTTGAGCGCGCCAAGTCCGAGGGTACCAAGCGGGAGATCGAGGAAGCCACCAAGGCCCTGAAGGCCGAGATGGATTCGATCCGGAAGAACGCCGATGAACTCGACACCGAGGTCCGTTACCTGAACTACACCCGTTCCGGCGAGTACAAGCAGAAGTACGAGGCGCCCCTGCGCGAGGCGTGGCAGACCGCCCTCGGGGACATCGAAGGCATCCGGGTGACCGATGCCGATGGCACTGAGCGCGACGCCAGCCATGAAGACATCATGGCGATCCTCAACGTGCCGGTGGCCAAGGCGGCCATCATCGCTCAGGAGATGTTCGGGGCGGCCGCTCCGGAGATCATGGCTCACCGCCGGCGGATCCTCGACCTCACCCAGGCGCGGGACAAGTCCATCGCCGAGTGGAAGGAGAAGGGGTCCCAGCGCGAGGTCGAGCAGAAGAAGCAGCTTGAGTCGCGGCAGTCCCGATCCCGGGAGCTTTTCGACTCTCAGTTCACCGAGTTCGAGAAGTCGCACAACCAGCTGTTCGGCCGTGAAGATGGCGACGAAGAGGGGAACAAGCTCCTGGATGAAAGCGATCGCCTGATCAAGATCGCGCTCAAGGGCGAAGGCATCGACGCCGACATGGGCTACGACGACAAGGTGGACCTCATCACGAAGGCCCAGGCCCAGGTTGCGTTGCGGGCGCGGGCCTACGGGCGCGAACGGCTGCGGGTGATCCGGCTCCAGCAGAAGGTGGCCGAACTCGAGAAGAAGGTCGGCAAGGTCCGGTCGTCTGAACCCGGCCAGGGTGAAGGAACCTCAACCGCTACCCGAGTGGCGCCGCGCAACGCGGAGGATGCCATCGACGAACTCCCGTCGGCGTACTGATCACCAGGCGCGACACGACCAATACTTGGCACTCAGCTTACTTCCGGGTTCGTCGCAACCATGACGGGCCCGGAAGTTTTTGCGTCGCTCCGGGATGTGCTTCTTGATGCTCATCTTGGGATCGCCGAAGCGAACCAGACGCACCTTGCCGTCTTCCTTGGCCAGCACGGCCGATTTCTTCGGGCCGCCGGGGGTAGCCTTGGGCTTGTTGTAGCCGGAGAACTTCTGGCCTCGGTAGGTGATCATGGGCGGCGTTTCGGGAGAGCGTACCAGCCGGCTGGAATCGTGACCTTCGTGGGGTATCCGGTCATGTTCCCCTGCGCGTCGAACGCGTAGACCTTGGCCTTCACCGGCTCCGCGAGCAGCACGGGATCACCGTGTGGAACGAGGATCACCTTGGTCTGCTGGCAGCCCAGGCAGGTCAGCAATGCGATCGTGAAGATCGTCTTTGAGAGGCTTCGGAGCATTTCCGTCAGTGATTTTCGGTTGGGGCGCCTCCCGAATGAAATCGAGAAGCGCCCTTACCAACTGGTAGATCCAGTTCATTCAGGATCCGTTGCGTTCTCGAGATTTTCGAGAATGCGCCGAATCGCTTTTTCGGTTCGCAGGTCATCATCACTGAGCATGATGCCCTTGTTGACGGCGTCGTGAACGATCGAGACCGGAGTCTCAACGACGACACCGAGTGTGGCCTTCGTCAGTGAAGATAGAATGCCAAACATGGGTTCAAGGGGCCGGCGGAGTCGCGGCCTTGCGGTTCTTCCACACGGACCAGCCGACGCCGAGAAGGGTGATCACGGCACCTGCTAATTCGTTCGCCTGGTCAACGGTGACGAGGCCCTTGGCAACAAGGAACCCGCCTCCGAACGAAAGGCCGTGGCGGACGATGGATTTGATGGAGTCGTTCATTTCAGGCTCATCCTACCAATCAACTGTGCCAGCACAACCAAAACCCCAAGGCCGCCAAACAGCTTCCACTGGAACTGCTTCAGGCCCTCGAGCGTGGCTTTGATGCCGTGGATGTCGGAGACCATGCCGGCGTCTTTGTCACCGATGATGGTCTCGAGTCTCACGATGCGAACCTCAAGGTTGTTTGGGTTC
>Ga0208644_1000252_pt1 | contig 40659 bp, 64 predicted proteins | sample VirMetDEL_Nov_18_FD_184517 | JGI IMG/M metagenome (GOLD analysis project Ga0208644, IMG submission 184517) | Aqueous microbial communities from the Delaware River and Bay under freshwater to marine salinity gradient to study organic matter... | ecosystem: Environmental > Aquatic > Marine >...
CCGACGTTGACCCCGACATTGGCCCCTTGTTTCAACATATTTGCTGCAAATTGAATTCCAAGAGGGCTATCAAGAAAAACAATGTATTTAGGCTTTTCTAATTTCGAGAATTCATAGAGCCAGTTAATGCTATCAATGGCCTTTTTCTTGTTGAATTTTAATCGTTTTTCATTGGAAAAAATTTTTGTCATCCATTCGTCACGGACGACTTTCATGAGCTTTTCCTGCTCTTTGGTGAGTGTTTCTAGCATAGGGGTAAATAAAAGAATTAATCGCGGACCTGACGGATTCCTTCTAAAAAGTAGTCGTACTCACGCTCTTGGTGCATCTTGTATTTCCCAGGTGGGAATACGATGGTGTGGTGTTCTTGGTGAGTCAGCTCCGTCTCTTGTTTAAGTTCGAAGAACACAGTGCCGTCAGAGTCTCTCCCAACACTTGAAGCCAATTGGAGTTGATGGAGGTGTCCCGTGTGTTCGCCACGAGCAAGAATTGCCTTTTTCTCCTGCTTCATTTCGACAGGAATGGAATCAATGCGCTCGAATACAAGATCTCCTTGTCGAGCAAATTTTTGAGAGAATTTCATAGGATCGGATAAAGATTAAAAATTACTAGAATCTTGATGGGTTCAAACCAGAGCTGCTTTGTGTCTGGTAACCCATCAAGGTTTCAGGAATTTTTTAGTTGTATTCCTTGTAAGAACACGGATCACAAAGGGATGAATATACTTGCTCGTCTTCCATCCATTCCGCATGACCATCAAGAAATTCTTTTTTCAGATAGGCTTCACACTCTTCCTTTGTCCCTTCAAACATTTCGTTGAATCGGTCGTTGCATCTCCAACAGAGGATCTTGACCAGGGTTGTTGTTGTCATAGTGTTTTTGGTTAGTTCACTGGAATCACTGGTGCTGATGCAATCGAGAATCATGAGTATTCGCACTTCGCTAGCTAGGCGAAGATTTTAAGGCGAGGAACCTGTTGAATCTCTATAGAGATGAGCAATTGCCTGCCCGTACCCTTACCACCTTGGCCAGAGGTCGTCTCCCATCTGATTCGTGGTGAGGCCTTAGCTAACGCCTCATTCAGCACCGGTGATTTCAATGGACTGGTTCACTGACTGCTCGGTACTGAGTGAGGATTTGACGAGAGCTGAGCGTTATAGACCTCTACGGATTCAGCCTTTCATTAGTCCATTGCTCGTATAGTCACCTCACATGGAGAAGCTTTTTGACGCACAGTCACGCCCTAGTCTCCTCCTTAGAAATTGTGGCTAAGCCACCCTGTGTTAAGCGTCTACCTATTCCGCCATCAGTACCGATGAGTCAATGAACTGGGGCTGTATCGCCAGCCCCTAGCGATTAAAATGGGAGATCTTCTATATTGATTTTATCCTCATCTGAAAACTTCTCTCTACCAGCAAGCCAGTCTTTCATTTGCTCGTAGAACTCTCTTGATAACTCCTTAGCAACATTGACTACTCTTTTAGAGTCATAGACTCCGCTTTTTTGATATTCAGCCTCGAATTTATTGTTTTGTGAAATGAGAACACATGCGTTGTTAAAACACATTCCCCTGATAATTCTATCTTGTGTGTTGTCTTGTCCTGGTGGTGGTTCGGGTAAGGGTGCTTTTCGGTTGTCCTCATTCTTTGCGTCGTTCTGTTGCTTTATTGCCTTCACATTCTGTTCTTGTGCCATGATGTCGTCGGGGTGGAGGACTTCGACACCTTTCTTCCCTTTTGAAAACCAGATATTGAGCGACACATCACCAGAGTCCAGCAGTGCCTTATTCTTCTCATTTCCAAACAGGGAGTAGTACTTGTCTCCGTACTTCACATCATAGAGATACCACTTCCCATATTGCCCCTCCCCACTCTTGTGTGACCCCTCAATACGCTTGTTATTTTCCCACTCGGGGGTTTTGTAGACCTTTACACGATAGGTTCCTACAGAGAAAGCGTCTTTAAATGCTTGTTTATCAGCCATAAGAATAAATTAAAGATTATAAGCCCCCAGGTCTTCTGGGGTTGGTTCAAAGGTTATCTCATCTTCCAGTTCAAAGTCACGGGCTTCATCTACTGGATCATACAGGGGTGTTTGACAAGAAGGTTTTAATCCGTCCTCAAACACTTTTCCATGTGGGCAATTTGTTATCATAAGTATTGATTAAATGTTACATCGAGCACACTCGTCGCTGCACCACCTAGACCCTTCGGGGTAGACTCTCTTGAGGTGAAACGTCTCAGGGAAGAACTTGTTACACACCTTACACTTGAGAATTCGCCCTGTTTGGTCGGTGATGCTTTTGCGTAGATCACAGTAGGAGTCTACGACTTCGGTAAAGATGTTCATAGTGAGCCTTTAGCAAGGGAGGTAAGAAGTTCAGCGTGTTCCTTGTGGACTCGTTGGAAGTCAGCAAGGAGTTTCTTGATCTCTAAGATGTGTTTAGATGACCTCAGAGAAGATTTTTCAAGCTGTCGGCCTATCTGCCCAATTGTGAGAGAAAGTTCGTCCTGAGTCATTGTAGTGAGTTATATGATAATACTGAGAATGGAGGCGAGGAACCACACACCTAGTGTGAGATACCCCACGAAAAAATACGAGTCCATAGGAAAGGATTGAAAGGATATTAAGAGGGGTGTATCATGGTGGAGAGATAAGAAAGTAAAAGAGAAGGCGTGATCTTGGCGGACACGCTTTTTCTATTTCATAGCGTCTTCGAGAATCACTTCTACCATGTTAGTCCTTGTTCGCTTTTCACTGGCAGCACGCTTGTCAATTCTTTCAAGCATGTCAGGGTCAAGGCGAATGAGGACTTTTGTACGTTCTTTCATGTGAAAATTTAAGGCTGTCTCTAGGATAGCGTATGACAAAGTAAATGTCAAATAATAAATGATTGACGCATTGACGTGTGTGGTATAGTCGCACTTGATGAAATCTGAAATAACAGATCGCTTTCGGGATTCCCTCATGCAAACCCTTAAAGGACTATGTGATAAGTTTGAAGAGGAGACGGGAGAACAGATCCTTATCGGGGTGGGATTCACGAATGGAGAAGAAATGGAAGAGTGTGTAGTGTCTTCTAATAGAATTGAGTATGGGGATGCTTGCAAGATGGTGGTGGGGATAACCAGTATCGTGAGTGATGGTTTTTCTTGTGGGGAGGAGAAATGGTAACAAATGTTTAAAAGATTCAAGCTTTGTTGCTTTGACTGTTTTTAATCATGTGTATATTTGTGCTGTTCTTTACTTGCGAGCAATGAATAATTCTCTACTGATCCCGCACTTAAACCCCTTACATGCTCGCAAGGTATCTTTGGTGTTTAAGGCGGGGTCAGTGGAGATTTATTGTTATGAATGAAGGTTGGATAAGTATTCATCGGCAAATAGAAGATTGGAAATGGTATTTTTCTGAACCATTTACAAAAACCCAGGCGTGGATAGATATGCTTTTATTAGCTAATCATACCCCTGGTTTTTTTTCTATTCGGGGTCAAACAATAAGTGTGGAAAGAGGTCAAATTGGATGGTCGGAAGAGTCACTAGCAAAAAGATGGAGATGGTCGCGAGGTAAGGTGCGCCGATTTTTGAAAACACTCGAAAACGAACATCAAATAGTACAACAGAAATCGACAGTATTAGGCGTAATAACCATTTTAAACTACGATAAGTTTCAACAGCGGACACAAAACGGTACAACAGACAGTACAACAGAAAGACAACAGACAGTACAACAGACGGACACAAACAATAATGATAATAATAAAAACAATGAAAATAATATTTCTTCTAAAGAAGAAAGTAGTCACGTTGTCTCTCCTGTTGAAAAAAAAAGTTATGGGAACGAAGATGTAAATAAAATGCTTGATGCTTTACGGAAGATTGTGGAGTGTGACGACTTTAGGGAATCACAAAAACAACAAAGGGTTTGGGCTTCCAATCTGGTACGCCTGAAAGAAAAGATTGGGCTGGAAGAATTTAAGCACCGCCTTTCAACGGTTTTGTCTGACGATTTTAAAAGGAGAAACGCAGCGTCTTTACAATATTTGTACAGGGAAATTAAATCATTTATTTCTTAATTTTATGTTTATGGTTATTTCTACTCCTGCTGGTAAAATTCCTCAATCTCTTTTGGGTGCAGCATGTAAAGCCCTTTCAATGAGGTACGAAGAGCCTATAGGTATTCTTAATTGGTTTATAATATCTGATTCTCCTGAGGAGTCGGAAAAATACCGAGATTTAATTAATGCAGAATCAACGGGGCAAACAACCGCATTGAAACATCTGGTGGAGTGTGCGGTTTTAAGTGGCTATCAAAAGTTCTACAAAGACCCAGAAAAAGCTACAGATTGCTATCTTAAAAACACCAACCCAGCTATAAGGATCGGAGTTATCGGGGATATGCACAAGGAAAACACTATGACAAAAAACCTTGCAATGAACGAGAAGCAGGTAAAGGCAGAAAAAGCAAAAAAGGCATTTAATAAAAAAATGAATTATCTTAATTCGTAACAAATTTTTATGGACAACTTTGAAAAAGTTAGATCAGAAGTAATGCGCCATAAGCGAGAATAAGGAGAAAATATTTAAAACCCCCCTGAATAAACAAGGGGGTTTGCTACTACACGAGATAGAGAAACGAAACAACGATGGTGAGAATTCCCCATAAAGGGTTTAAGCGTCTTGGTTTCTGTTTCGCTCTCTGAGCCTTGAAATACCGTCTAATCTCTTCTGTCTGTTGGACTTCGCAGCTATTGAGGAATTGTTTGATGTTATTCATAGTAGTGTTGTTTAACGGTTGCGAGCCACCCCCACGTATTATCCCCTCCAGTGTATCTGTCTGCTAAAGGGTAGTCTGGGAATCGCTTGTAGTAGGTTGACCATATTCTCATACAGTCTAAAGTACTTTCTTCTTTGGAGGTGTATGTCTTTCCCTCTCGAAACCCACGATCCCAAGTCATGATATTGTGGCAGTTGTTAGGAGCTATAGTGTCAGTACAGCTTCGAGTTTCGTGGACAGCTATCGCATCACACAACTTCCGTACGTCCGTTCCATCACTTAACAAGTTAGTTTTTTTTATTGGGGCTTCAACTATTCCCGAAGAAAACCCCTGCCGTCCATCATCTTGCCATTCTGTTTTACCTCCGCTTTGATGTAATTGATCTGGTCCAGGGATCGTTGTAAACACTCGCCCACTTCATGAGCTGTATCGTGAATAACTGACTGACTTCTGCGAACCTTTCCCAAAATATCTTCAGATGCTTCCGCTACACGGAAACCAAGAAAGAAAACCGAAGAAATAAAAACCCCAACCAAAAACGAAACGCCGATATGTTTTATTTTTGTATCCATAAAAGGATTGAAAAAAGAATAAATGAATCTTTGACCCTAGAAATCATCGATTCATAAAATAATAGCAGAATGAGTGACTAAAGTCAATAGTTTCTTATCGAAAATACCTTTCAGGAGCGTATAATCAGTTCAATGAAAAATGAACCCGTCATTATCCCTAAAAACTTCCCTCCTCAGAACAACTACCTTGTTCGATTGGTTATTGAGGATCGTGTAAAGGCTTATACAGAAGAGGAGGCCATCAAAAAAATCAGCAACCAAACCTGGAACGATAAACTGGGTAACTTGCCAGGTGGAAGAATGGAAGTTGATTTAATAGACGATTAGATTTGTTGTGATATCCTTGTTTTGTAATTTTTTCTTTTTTTATGAAGCTTGTAGGAACATACGCTGACTTCGATAGATTTATTATTCTCCATGACTCTTTCACCCCGAAGGCGTTTTTGTCGGGTGATGCACGAAGAGCCTTTTATCGTAGCTTTAAATCTCTCGAAAAATTCCTCTTTGATCATGAGCATACAAAAAAAATTCAAGACATGCAGAAGCGCATCGATTCTTTCACTACGTCATTCACAGAAGAACTGCGTAATGACCCAGAACGAAAAAAAGTCCAAGATGATCTCAACAAAGAAATTGTCACCATGAACGAGCTAAAAGACGAAATTATTATTGAGCATGAATTTGATGACTTTGCCTGGGACTCCTTCAAAAAAGCCTTCGAGCTAGAAGGGGAGACTATCTACCCCAAAGCCAAATCACTCGCCATTATTGAGGACTGGATAGCTAAGGTAGACGAAGATAATAAATAAAACTATGGAACTAACAATGTACGATGACATCACCGAATTATCATCCGACCAGCTTCAAAAAGCCACCATTCAACTAGAGGACTTTAAAAGTGCTCAAGAGAAAAATGGATACTGGTATGCTGTCGGAACAAAGATGATTCCTAAACAAACCCCGTTAGGTGACGAAGTGGTTTTCATTGCTTGACTTTTCTCGTAAATGAGAACAGGATATAATTGTAGTCAATTGTAAAATACTGTTATGGGATTCAAAAAAGGCATTGGGGGAAATCCAAACGGAAGACCGAAGGGAAGACCAAACTTCGCTTCGCTCGAAAAGAAGCAACTTATAAACTTCCTTAAAGAAGAGGGTGCACAGAGGTTTATTCAAGAACTTATGACTTTAGAAGGGAAAGATTATTGTCAGGCCTATATTCCAGTTATAGAGGTTGCCTTCCCTAAACTTTCACGAGTAGAGACTTCAGTTGATCAAAACGTCACCTTTACTCAATACGAAAAACATAATGACGCAGAACTTCAGGCTGAAATTACTCGCCTTAGTAACAGCCTTAGCGGAAAAGAACAGGCGGCGAGCGAAGGATGATTTAATCTGTTTCGCCCATCACACTCTTCCGTACTATGAAGCTAACTGGCATCACCGAGAGATTGCCCGTCATTTAGAAATGGTTGAGAGAGGAGAGATCACGAGACTAATGATCTTTATGCCTCCACGACATGGAAAGTCAGAACTAGCCTCAAAGCTTTTTCCTGCTTGGTATATTGGGAAAAACCCTTCAAGTAAGATTATGGTTGCTTCTTACTCAAGCACTCTAGCTTCACATTTTGGGTATGAGGTCAGAAACCTTGTTCGTGAAGAGAAATACAAGCAAGTATTTAACACGCAACTTAAAGAAGACTCGCAAGCTAAAGCTATGTGGAGGACGACCGCTGGGGGTATTTATCTTTCTGATGGTGTTGGGGGGAGTTTTACGGGGCATGGTTCAGATATCCTGCTAATTGATGATCCAGTAAAGAATAGGGAGGAAGCAAACTCGAAAACGGTCCAAGAAAAGAATTATAGTTGGTATACGTCCACTGCTCGCACACGTCTTTCTGAACGTGGTGCCATAGTCCTGATTACCACTCGTTGGAGTGACGCAGATCTTGCTGGAATGATTTTAAAAAACAATCCCGATAAATGGACGATCCTTTCTTTTCCTGCCATTGCGACTGAAGATGAGAAATTTCGTATGGAAGGTGAGGCTTTATGGCCTCAGAAGTTTTCACTTGAAAACCTTTTAGAAACGAAATCAGAACTAGGAGCCGATTGGTCAGCACTCTATCAGCAAGACCCCATCGATGAAGAGTCTGCTCAGTTTAAACGCTCTATGTTTCGGTACTACGATAAAGACTCTCTTCCAGACCTTAAAAATATGTGGATCGTTACGGGGGTAGATCCAGCTATCTCAAAGAAAGAAACGGCTGATTATTCAGCTGTTATTACTCTAGGCGTCACCCGTTCAATGGCCGATAGGAACATTATCGGAAGAATTTACGTTCTTGACTACGTAAACCGCAGAATGAACCCATCAGAGCTAATTGATGAGATCTTTCTTCAAAAAACAAAGTGGGACACCGATGTTTTCGCTATTGAGACAGTGGCTTATCAAGCTGCGCTTGTTCACTTCCTTCGTGACGCAATGCTGAGAAGACAGGTCATGCTTCGAGTGGAAGAGGTTAAATCGACCTTAGCCAAAGAAAAAAGAATTAATGGTTTAATCCCATACTACCAGAACAACGTAGTCGAGCACGCTCCATGGATGACCGACCTTGAAGAACAGCTGCTCCGATTTCCTGTTGGGGCGCACGATGATCTAATAGACAGTTTCGGTCATTGTCTTCCTTTCATGATTCCTCCATCCCCAAAAAAACCACATCAAGAAAGAGGCAGAACAACACAACAAGTCTTGCGACAAGAAGAAAGCATTGCCTATCAACCAATTGATTTGACTTCTTTTTAATCAAAGGTATTTTTTATTTGTCATTTTTTTTATGGAAGAACTCGGAAAAAATCTCCCAAAAATAGACAAGGGGTTAAAGATGCAAGAACAAGATGTTTTAGGGCAATCAGAGCAGCCACAATCTTACAATGTTCCTCCTCCTATCGCTATTACTCAGAACAATGGACGTAGCTGATTACCAAGAACGACTTAATCAAGGCTTCGAGGTGGCGAAGGTTCAAGTATGGCTTGTTAAACCCTCTCAGGTTTTAAATGATCAAGAAGTTCTAAAAGCTGGGTGTAAAACGGTGGCGGAGTATATTGGAATGCTTGAAAAGGAAGGTCTAAAATCGATGGGCAAAAGAATACGTGGTGGATACACTGACCTACCGCTTGTTTCTTTTGGTAAGATAGAGGGTGGACAAAAGTCTCTCTTTGCGGTAATGAACGAAGTTCCAGATAATCTAAAAGTAACATATCAAGGTATTGAGTGATTATATTTCTCTTAGCGACCCCAACCTTACGGCTGAGGGTGTTCAGAGTGTCTGGAGTAATCGTAGGAGCAGAATGAAGCAGAGAAGAATGTACTACGAAACATTATGGAGAAGCGCACTCACCAATTTTTATATTGGTATCTTCCCTGACTCCGCTGTTGGTGCAAAGCCGCTTTATAATCCAATCTACGAGCAGTACGACATGTCTCTGTACTCGAAAGATGGGTTTCGATTCCTTCGTATGAGGCTGCCCATGATGCACTCTATTGTCATTCGTAAGATGGCAGCAGAGATGCCAAACAGGCCAAAGGTGAACTTTGTGGCTATGGGAGATAACGATCCAGCAAAAGCCGTTGCTTTCAAGCATTGGTTTGCCCAGTTTTTGTACGACATGGACGCTGATCAAGAGGATTTTGAAACGTTTTTATGGAAAGACATACTGGGCACCGCGGCAGTTATGGTCATCACGAAAGAATATGATGTGACAGTAAAGGATGAAAACGGGACAAGAGAAACACGAACGAAAAAGAGAACGGAATATAAGAGTATCGACCTGAGACGATTATGGCTTGATGAGCACTGCCAAAAATCTAACTTGGAAGACTGTAATTACTGTCAAATTGATGAGTATTTATCGAAAGATGAAGCCCTTCAGGTGTATTCAAATAAAGAGAAGTATAATCAAGAAGTTTTAAGTAAGGCGGTAGAAATTACCATGGAAACAGACGATGGTGATACTAACTATGGTGATCTTTTCGGTCTTCAAGAGGTTCAATTTGTGCGAGTCACACATTGTTTTGATAAAATTCACGACTGTTATCATGTTTTGATTAATGATCTTGTCATAAATACGGATCTTCAAAACCCAATCCCAAGAATGGCAAAGGCAACAGGTAAGGATCTGCCCATAGCTTTAGCGGTTGACTTCAAGATGCCTGGATCGCCGTATGGGTACTCCTCAGCTCATGTGTCTGCTATTTTCTTCCGAATTAAAAACCTCATTCGACAAATCTTATTTGAGGTAACAGAAAAACAAGCAAAACCTCTTTTGGCTGTTGATCCTTTATCGGGGTTCGACGAAGAGACTTTTGAGTGGGGTCAAGAATTCATGAGGATTAAACCAGGTGACGTGTCGCCTATTCAAATTAATTTTGATACGAATACATTGTACAACATGGATAAAACCACGGATAACGATGTTATTAGTGCCACTGGTATCAATTTTAACGATACAACAAATATGGACGCTGGTGAAACAGCACGAAAAACAATTATTAGAAGGGAGAGCCAAAATGCAATCGTGGAAATGGGGATGAATTACAATTCAAGTGTGTACTTTAAACGTCTCTACGAACTCTTAAAAGATGAAATTCTTTATCAGTGGCGAGATCAGATTGGTAAAAGCTTACGGGTGAGAACAAAGAATGTTCAAATTGGAAGGAATAAGAAGGGTGAATTGGTAGAAGATGACCAAGCTATAAATGGATTTAGGTACTTTGATTTAAAAAGGAATGATCTAGCCGAGGATTATGAGCTGTATCTTGAGCTTGCAAACATGGCTTCGAGCAAAGAACTTGAAAAGGCTATTGTCGCCGAGCAGCTTCAAGCTATTGCGCCCTTCCTTCAAACTTTTGATGCGCAGGGTCTTGCGACATACCTCAAAGATACCTTTGTTATGCCTGATTCGGTTCTTCCTCAATCAAAAGAGTCATCACAGTCCCCAGAAGAAATAGCAAAAGAAAACATTCCACCTGAATTCCTGCCTCAGCTCGAACAGCAAAAACTTTCCGAAATGGCACCAGTCCCTAATCAACCGCCAAATGCTCCAATGGTTTAAAAAAATGAAGGAAGCATCAGTTCTTTTGAGGCTCCTTGAAAATAACAAATATTTTTTCAACGAAAAAGAGTTAACAATAGAAGATAAAAAGAATCTGTCAAACCTTTATGTTGATCCAAAATTCAAATCTCTTTTGAAATTGTGGGGTTTGCAAGTATCCTTGATTCGTGAAGAAGCTCTAACAGAGAAATCTGGGGTAGCAGAGATAAAGACTTATCTTTGGACAAAAAAGCTTTTTACACTCCTTCAGTCAACTGTTTATCATTATCATAAACACTATGCCAACCCGCAAAAATGGCAAACCAGCTCCATTGAAAGTCTTGTCGAAGACCTCCAAGCCCTCCAAACAATTGCGAAGGCCGAATCCTCCGAAGGCGGTATCTAAAGGGGGGAATACGGGTAGGACAAGAGCGGTAAATAATACTGCTCAGATGACAGATGTGTACGGGGTTAGAGCACCTAAGAAGCAAAAATAAGCACCTTTAAACATCCATACGGCTAGAGAAGTGTCTTTTTATAAAGATACTTCGGACTTTCCTAGCCGTAAGTTCGCAGTATCTTGATATAAGGACACAATTCGTGTTCTTTTTTTGTTATTTTCCATATCGTATGTCACAAACGACCCCTGCTGATGATCAACTTGATCCAGTAAGTCCCGCTCCTGATGTTACTGACGTAACCCCTGAGGAACCAATAGAAGACCAAAAGGAACCAGAAAATCTGGATGCCCCTGCTCCATCTGAGGATGAGCAAGCAACCCTTAAAAAAAGATTATCTGGTGCTCTGCAGGAGAATGAAAAGAAAGGTGAGGAACTTCGCAAGGCTCTTCGTATCCAGGCGGAAATGGTTAGGGAAAGTCCCAACTATATCCATCGCATTGCTCAGGAAGACCCGTCTATGGCTAATAAAGTCATTCAGGAGGTCTGGGGCAATGAGGGCATAAGGTCGTATAAACAACTTCAGGAGCATATTAAGCTTCAAGAGGTAAAAGATACAGACCCAGAGGCCTACGAAACGAAAAAAGAGTTACTCGAAGTAAAGTCTAAACTCGAAGCCAAAGAGCAGAGAGAAAAGACTCGCCTACAGAAACGGTTTCTGAAAGAAAAGGGGTTCTCTGATAATTCATACGATCCCACTTACCAGAAATTGGAAGAAGCTCTTTCATTCCTGAATCCTAAAGTTGTTCAAGACGATTATGAGGAAGCTTTGAAGCTCGCCTGGAATATCGTCACTAATGACTCACCTATTCAACCACCTTCTCCAAAGCCTTCGTTCTCGGCTGGTGGAGGGGTGCCTGCAACGCCACCTATTAATCCTTCTAACGGTAAAAGCGAGTTTAGTTGGGCATATGACATGTGGAAAAAACAGAAATAATTATTCTGTAATCCATTTTATATGTCAGGTATACGAGTTGTTCAGGAGCCTAATCCATACAACTACCAGTCTTGCATTCTTGCAAACTCGGCTCATCTTGATCCAGATGACCCTGTTTACATCGATTCAAGCGGGTTTTTGAATAAGGCTACCACGAGTTCTAAGGTTCAAGGCTATTACGTAGGGGCTTCTGTTACTGCTACTTCTGATAACCAGACAGTGGCTCTTCAAGAAGGAACCTACCAGCCAGTCATGGCAGGAGGTGGAACGGTGTTTGAGGGAACAGCAGATCAGGCATGCACTCAAACAGATATTGGTGCGTACGCAGATTTTGCCATCAACACCAACGCCTTCACGATCAATCTCGCAGCAGGTGCAAGTGGTCAGGTGGAAATTATTGATTTCGACCCGAATAACGATGGGACAACCACCCTCGTTCGGTTTGTGATTGCCGAACCTCAAGCTCTTGCTTTTGCTCAGGCTTAATTTCTATTCTTTAAAACTTATTTATGGCAGGTCCAGCTTCTACAATGAGTTTGTCACAGGTTGTTGATCCAGCGTTGATTAAAATGTTCGACGAATCACGGGATCAACTTGCGACAGAAGCTCAATATACAATGTTCCCTTTTACGGAACGACAAATTGAGGCGGAAAACGAAAAGATTTCCCGTCTCTCTGGTTATGGTCTTGGTGGATTGACCGTTGAAGGTCAGCTTTACCAGGTCACAACTAAAGTTCAAGGGTTTGAAAAGACGCTTGTTCTTCGTAAATACACCCAAAACGCTCCATTTACAGAGGAACTTGACTACTTCCTCAAGAAGCGGTCATCCATGGGGGTTCTCCAAGTTTCATCCATGATGACGGGTATGGCTAGCTCTCTCGTCCAAAACTGGGATACTGATTGGGCTAAGATGTTCTATCTTGGTTTCGGTACAACCTTTATTACTGGTGGTGATGGTTTGTCGCTCATCAATGCGGCTCATCCTTCTGGTACGGCTGGTGCGCCAACACAAACCAATATTATCACTGTTGGGGCGACGGCAAACGTAGCACTGAACGCAACTTCTCTTCAGGCTGCTTGTGTTCAATTGGATCGTTTCAGAGACAACGCTAATACTTTGATGGTTCCAGGAAAAAACAAAGCTCTTATCACCTCTCGTCAAGGACTTGAGGGGGCATTCCGATTAAAGATTTCTGAATACGGCCCTGATACGGCAAACCTTGGCTTTGGGATCGTTTCTCCTACTATTTCTCAAGCGGTGGGGTACTCCATCAAGGTTTTCCCTCTCCATTACATGCCTGATGCCTTCCAAAACTACTGGTTCGTAGTTGATTTGGATCGAATGAAGCAGATGGTGTTCATGGCGTACATGTGGAAACCACGGGTTTCTGAAAAGATGGTTCAGTTGAACGGTATAGATAATATCCTGGCCTCTACAATCTTCGGCCCAAATCCTACTGATTGGAGATGGATTGTTGGATCAACAGGAGTTAACGCTGTTCCTTAATGAGTTAGGGGGGTAACTCCCCCTCTCTTTTATTTATTTTATTTAGAAAGTATGTCTTTAACCACAAACGGAACGACACTAGAAGCTCTTCCTGGTCAGGATATACGCCCAGTGCAAAAAAACAATTCTGGACTTATTACTGAAGTCAATTTGTATGGAGCCACCGCACCAGGTTCAGCTCTTACACAAGCAGATATTTTTGCTCACGGGTGTCTATGCCGATGGGTTGGATCAGGGAGTGGTAATAGTGCGCTATATGAAAACACAGGAACGGAGGCGGTGCCTTCATGGAACCTTATAGGCGCAGTGTCTCCTGGTGAAATTACCCTAGCGGAAGGGAATATCCTTATTGGTAATAACTCAGGAGTTGCCACGTCTTTAGATCTCGGAAATACGAATGCTGGTATCCCAATTGGGAATGGAACAACGGCGACGATTAATGCTTTGTCAGGGGATGTAACGATGACAAATGCGGGGGTTGTTACCGTTGCTAACGGTGCCATAACGAACGCTAAAGTTGCCGACTCTGCTGGTACTGGTACGCTCGCCGTTATGAAGTCAGCTCTGGTGGTCTATGACTTCGCAGTTGACGGTGGTGCTCAGGGTGCCATAGCCCTTACGGGTAGCCCAACTATCCCTGACAATGCCTTTGTCTGGTGTGATTCGTATGAAGTGCTCACTACTTGCACTTCTAATGGTGCTGATGCTGGTACGATCACCCTTGGATTTCCAACAGATGGTGATTTGTTTGCTGCAATTGCAATCAGTGACGCTTCTAATCCTTGGGACGCAGGTAACTTCGTTCAAGGGTTGGGCGCACTCGTGGTTGCTTCTCAAACACCTAAAAAACTCACAGGCGCAAGGACTTTCCAGATCACAGTTGCGGGAGGAAATGACCTTACGGCTGGAAAAATCGTCTTTCACGTCAATTATTGGGTTTCTCAATAAGCTGCTAGGCCTCACTCTTTTTGGGTGGGGCTTGTGGAGTTTATTACTAAATTTATTCTATGGTTATTGATATCCCAGGAGTACCGCAAGTTAATTGGAATGTTTTTGATGAGTATGAAATCAAGCTTATTAAGGCACTCCTCCAAAGGAATCAATATGAAAACCTAGCTGCCGCCATTAATGATATGAGTCCCGAAAAAGAGCGTGTTATTTCCGATATCCAGTCGGCTCTCAGGCCAAAGTCATTTGTGTTTGAGTCACGTGCTCAAAGGGAATTTGAAATTTGGCTAGCACAAAACAATGGTGAGATTACGCCCGAAATCGAAAGGGAATGGCAACAAAAGATAGATGCGGAAAGAAATGAATATCTTTCAATGATTTCTGGAAATAACGCCATCGAAAAAGTAGAAATAACGGCTCGTGGTGGATCTGGTAAAGAATCTACTGTTGTGTCAAATAACCTTTCCGATCTTGCCGATCTTCCAGAACCTTCGAGGAATAAGCTCAATGAAAAAGGTGTCTTCACCATTGAGGAATTCAAAAAGGTTTCTTATGAAGAAAAACAAAAAATTCTTGGGAATAAGGTTGCGTCACGATTTAAAGACTTTAATTAACTATGGAAACCCAAAGGGATATATTTCCAAAAGCCAACTCAAACCAGTCAAAGCCTGGGTACGCTCTGCCGATCTTTAATCAAGTAGGGGCTGTAAGAACACAGGCGAGCTTAACGGCGGGTTCTGATTTTACGATCCCGGCGGGTAATGCTGGTGATTCCGCTACTATTTCTCTCCCAATTGCGCCTATTTTGGGGGTTTTTGGTAGAACTGGATCTTTTGGTAATTCATCTTTTGCGTTCGGTGGAGCAGCGGCGACTACTTTTGATACGGAAGTGGCTTTTATAGCTGACCAAAACAATCAAGGGGGAGATGTTTCCAGTCTTTCCAATGGAGAATATATGGTTGACTACGAAACAGGCATGATTTACGGCAAAAAAGCCGATAACGGCACCACAGGAACGTGTACATACTATTATCTCGCTTAATATGAACATTCAAAGGGACATATTCCCGAAAAAAACCGCTACCTCACAGTCAAAACCAGACTATGCGCTGCCAACTTTTGACCAAAGAGCATCCGAGAAAACAACCTCAACTTTTACGGCTGGAACAGATTTTACGATTCCAGCGGGAGCGGCTGGAACAGAGGTGAAAATACTCCTTTCTACAGCTCCAATACTGGGTAATTTTGGGAGAACAGGTAATTTTGGTAATTCCTCTTTCGCATGGGGGGGCGCAGCAGCAACCACTTTTGATACAGAGGTAGCTTTTGTAGCTGATGCTAGCAATCGTGGCGGTGACGCTTCTGGTCTTGCAAATGGAGAGTACATGATTGACTACGAAGCTGGTGTGGTTTACGCAAAAAAGGCCGACGCAGGAACCACTGGGACATGTGCGTACACTTTCTTGTCTACTCTTGGAGGAGGCGGGGGTTCGGGAGATGTCGTTGGCCCTGCATCTTCTACAGACAACGCAGTAGCTCTTTTTGATGGAACCACTGGCAAGCTGCTACAAAACAGTCCCGTCATCGTTGATCCTTCTACGGGAGACACAACTGGACAAAGGGATATCACTGCTTCTCGAAATATCCTTGCGCAAGACGAACTTCAATCGGGTGTAGCTGGATCCGCAGCTGGTACGGTTCGCCTTGCCTCAGGTGATGACCCATTAGGGGGGATGACCCTTTCTGTGGGAACAACTGGTGCTACCCAGTCTCAATGGACACTTCCCGTGGCTGGTATTGGTGAAGGAACGGTTGTCGGGACGGGGGTGACTCAGACTCTGGAGAAGAAAACGCTCACAAGCCCTGTTATTGATACTCAAGTGACAGGATCGGCTGTATTAGACGATGACACGTTTGCTACCGCTTCCGCTACAACAGTTGCCACCTCCGAGTCTATTAAGGCTTATGTAGATTCGCTTGTGTATGCCGATGCCACGGTGGGGACTGGTGGTCAGTACGCAACTATTTCGGCAGCTTTAGCAGCCTCCAAGTCAAGACTATTAGTTGTTGGGAATGTTACTGAAAGTTCTGCTTGCGCTGTTCCTTCAAATGGATTGGTTATTTATGTGAACAAGGGAGTGAATCTTGATATGGGAGCAAACCAATTCACCTTTGCTGGGAACTATAATGCTACCGTCATTTTTCAAGCACCTTCATCTCGTTTAACGTGGGCTTTCACAGCGGCAACCAATACTCGTTTGTTCGCTACAGGAGCTAATACAGGGTCGATTGTCACCATATTAGGCCCTGGAACCCTGGATAACAATTCCACTCAATCTGGCTGTTATGTTCAGGATGTCAGCTCTATTGCCGTCTACGAAAACGTGTGGTATGAACCACCTAATGTGGCCAACTGTGGTATTTATCTTGGCAACTCTCAATCTAGAGCAACAAATATCTGGATCACCGCTCCTGGAACAACCGCAACAGATGTGTTTAGAACAGATGCTGGTATTGGAAGAAACATCCGTCTTAGTGGAACCTTTACCAACGCCAACGATGCCGTAACTGTTGGTGGTGATGCTGGGGTAATTGACGGTATAACCAATAATGGGAACGCAAAAATTGCTATCAGTGGTGGAAAGCTTCTGAATGTGGCGCAAGATGGAGGAACTTTGAATATCGATGTCGATAGCTCCGACCAGTCGCAAATTGTTAATCTCTTCCACACCGCAGGAACTCTAGCCATCGCAAGTGGATCAAATGATAATAGGTTTGTGAACTGTGAAATTGCCGCTATTTCATTCGGGGCTACTTCGGCCATCGGCCAATTCACTAATTGTGAGATTGGTGGAACTATTACAGTGGCTTCTTCTGGTTCGCAATTCACGGCCACGGCTTTCTCGGGAGCCACCACCTTCTCTGGTGATGGAAATATAGCCAATGGTTGTACCTTCTCCTCAACCCTCACGATTAGTGATGGATCTGATGGGAATATCATTAATGGAATCTTTAACGGAAATGTCTCTATTACAGGTGATCAAAACAGAATCAGCGGCAGACTTGGCACTTCTGTTACCTGTACACTCAACTCTGGTGCTGAGTACAACAATATTGATGTGACCATCGATCAAGCTGTAACCGATAGCTCTGGAAACGCTACGAACGCTATTTCTGAACTTGTTTATTAATTTTCTATGGCTTCAAAACTTCAAAAAAACCTTAACCTTGACGATGCTTCTGTGTCCATTGTAGACACCTCTGACCAAACAAAGGCTCTTCGGTTTGAGTGTTCTGGTATCGCTCCTGCAACTACGAGAACGCTCACAGTTCCAGACGCTAGCGGAACCATCGCTCTCACCTCTGATATCGGGGGTGGGACTCCAAGGTTTCATTTTTCAACTCTTTTTGAGGATATAGCTCGATTTAATTCTGTGGTGGCTGGATCGGGGACAAATACTTTTGGGATTTATGGGAATGCTCAGACCTCAAGCGCAACAATCAATAATGCGGCGACTGTGGCGGCGTTGGTGGGAATAAATGATACGGATAATTCAATCTATGTTCGCAACCCCAGTGTTACTTTTGGGTGTGAGGTTACTAATGCTGCATCTGGTGGGGGTCAATTTATCCTTTTAGGCGGAGTAGTTACGTTTAATGGCTCGGGATTTTCAGGAACAGGGAGGGATTGGTTTGGGTTTAGGGTTGTTTATACAGCTGGAACCCCTGTTTTGTACGCCACAAATGGCAACAACGGAACCGAAACCCAAACTGATGTGACCTCTGGAATTACTCTTACGAATTTTAATGAATTCTCGGCAGTAATGACTACGGGAACGGATATCAAATTTTATATCAATGGGACTTTGGTGGCCACCCACACGACAAATCTCCCTTCAGCTACAGATGACAGTGCTTACTTCCAAACAGGGGTTTCTAATACAGGAACTGCTGATGAAGTGGCAATCAGGGTTGGTTATGCAGATTACTCACGAGACATTCTTTAATCCTTTTTATGGAAATCACTACACCCCGTTGGAAGTGCATGGATTGCAATTATACCCAGGACTTTGAGTCATCCACTTGTCATTGTGGAAGAGAGCTAATACAGGTGGAAGGGAAAAATATTGACTGGAACTCACCAGAAAAGAAAGCCGAAACAAAGGAGTCTTTGTTGAATAGCGACCCTGTAAAAATCTATACAGGTTTTAAAGAAATCCGCCTCGAAACAGAGGAAGAGATGCTTAAAAGAGGTGGAGAAACCCCTGTTCAAAGGGAATTCCCTATCTATCGGACAGAAACAAAAGAAGAAAGAGACATTCGCATAGCTTCTGAAATCACTAAACTGAACCTCTAAACAGTAAAATGGCTACCTCGTATTTTAGTTCAAACATGACTTTCGGGAATCTTCAGAACTTAGTTCTGCGGGAACTTAAAGAGCCTGAAAATACGGGTAGCGAGGCGTGCCCTATTGAGCTGGTAAAAGATAAGCTCAATGAGGTTTATGCGGATGTTTTTAACGACATGAGAATCAAACCAAGCGCAAGAGAAGAAAGCGTTTCTTTTAATGTTGTTCCTGATGACTCTCTAGCGGCGGACGCAAGTGCTGGGGCGACGTCTCTGGTCTTGACGGACAGCTCTAATTTTCGCTCGAGTGGCAGGATTCTCTTACAAAGTGAAATAATAGATTATTCAGCAAATGATACAGGTACAAACACATTAACAGTCTCCCCCCTTCAAATAGACCATGATGCTGGTGAGGTGGTTCAGCAAATGTACCCTTTTTCTATCGGAACAAATTTCGATACGCAAATGATCCAGTATCTTTCTGTCAATGGTATTCCGTATATACCAATGGATTTTGACAGAATCCTTTCGATTACTTATTACACACCGTTTATTTATTCTGTTTATCAAGATTACTTTGTATTTGCGCGAGGAGTTGGATCTGATTCTGGCGGTGTTGTTGGTCAAGGTCTTTTGCTCTACACACAAACCGTTACTCCAATGTCGGCAGATGCAGATACACCAACGCTTGTTCCAAACCGTTTTAGAATTCCTCTTTTAGTATATGGAGCAGCAATGAGAATCGCTGCCTCAGATGCTTTTAGGACTTCTTGGGATTGGTGGGATCGCCAATACAATACAGCCCTTTCTCAGTATATCGCCCTTAAAAACACTAGGGTGAGGGATCGAAATAATAGGACTCGTCCAACTCTCTATAACAGATTTTTGTAATGCAAAAAGGTCTTCGACCCTACAATCTCAAATTTTTTGACGGCACACAAAATTATGATGAAAATAATTCCGTGCCTGTCAATAAGCTATACCGCACGAGAAATATTCGGTTCAACGCTCGGGTTATTACCTCCAAGCCTGGATATCAACCAGTTGGAGACTTGCTCACAGGCGGCACAAGTGGGCAAGCACTTAACCAGCTTTCATTAACGTCTGCTGGTGTCACAACAAATACCCTTGTAGGAATATACAATTCAACATTGCGAACTTTCGATGAGGGAACTCAGACATGGAATTCAGTAGTGACGACATGGCCTAACGTAGCGGATACATTCACGGACAGTATTCAATACTATCAATCGCTTTATTTTGTCAACCCTCTCACTTCTGGGAGCACGGGAGGTATAGGGAAATTTGATGGGTCAAGCTTTAGCGTTGTTTCTGGCAGTCCGAATGGGATTGCTATTGAATCATGGGCAGAAAGAATTTGGATTCTTGATCCAAATTTACCCGTCGTCAGGGGGTCAAGAGCGGCCACAGCTGCAAATCCAACTTATGTAGAGGACTGGGCAACTGGTACTATTCAAGAGCTTATAGGGAAACAGGGATTGTGTACCGCTATAAGGGTATTAGACAATCAATTATTCGTCTGGAAGGCAGATTCGATTTACACCAATACGATTGACCGACTAGCAGGGGGTGCGTCTTCATTTTATGAGCTTTCAAGAACTGGAGGGGCCGTCAATCAAAAAAGCACTATACGGGTAGAAAACGATATCTGGTTTCTTACCCCTAATAACGAAATTCGGTCACTTGGGATCGAGCGGAATTTTCAATCGGCTAACCAGAGGACTCGTGAATTAAGTAGTGTTATTAGGAGATATATGGATCAACTGGATCCAGTCCAAGATGATCCTGTTATGACGTATAACAACAGGCTGCTAAAACTACATTTAAAAACTCGGGGGTCTGCTGTAAATAATTTTACCGTTTGTTTCGACTATGACACGGGTGGATTTACAATTGATCAAGGACAGGCGGTACATGTAGCTGGAACCTTCGATAACAAGGTTTTTTATTGGGAAACAAACACGGGGCAACTGTATCAGGATGAGATAGGCAATTCGGCTGGTGGCCTAAGTTTTTTATCTCAAGCTGATACCCCCTTCATCGATGATAATCGACCCGACACCTCCAAGAGGGCAAGATATATTTTTTGGAGAGGGAAACAGTCCTACAACCAAGAATTAACTATCAAGCTTTATAGGGACGGCGACTATAATCTCTACTCGAGCTACAATATTCCCTCCCCTGCTGATGATGGAGTAAGTCCTATTGGATCCGATTCACAAGGCGAGTGGGGAAATGCGGTATGGGGTGGAGAGGTTTGGGGTGGAGATGGACAAAGTGGTACTGATATTATCCTTTATCAGCGAGAAAAACTCATTTCTGTTGATAGAAGATCAAATATGTTTGCCTTGGGGACTGAGGCTCAAATCAACGGAGGAAAGGTTCAAACGGAGCAGCTTTTATTAAAAGTTATAGATGATAATGAAAATTATCGTCGTTCTAATCAATAAACTATGCAATACCCACAAACAGCCTACAATGATTCTCTTCAGTCTGGCATCACAGCTGTTGCTCTCGAAATGACTGTAACGACTGCTGCTCCCACAAGAACGGAAGGAATTTTGACGATAGGAAGAGTCGAAGGGAACCGAGAAGATGTTTTTTTTGATGGTTTAGCTGGAAATGTCATTACTCTGACTTTGAGAGGGCTTTCACAGACGGCTCTTACGCCTACAGAGGTAGCTGGGAATAAAAAAGTCCACGTTGCCAACGAAGGAGTTGAGATGACCACTCATCATAACTACGCCACAAACTTCGCTCGGTTAGATGAGGACAACACTTTTAGTGCCAATAATACCTTTTCAAATGCACCAAGGACACCCGGCTTAAAAGATTCCAGCGGTAATGAAACCATTGACACACCTGCTACCGCCTCAGCGGTGAATCAATTAAAAGTCACCAACTCCGCCACTACTGACCCTGTTTTATTGGGTGTCGCTGGGGATGACACTGATATAGATTTAGAACTACAAGCTAAAGGAGCTGGGATTGTGATTGTCCCTGACGGAGCGCAGACAAAAACCGATGCACCCCCAGTGAACGACAAAGATTTGGTGAATAAAAAATACGTCGATGACTCAGCGAGCTTCACGCCCGCCCAATTCCAAACAGGGGCGGCAATTTATGGAGCCTCCTCTACGGGGAATGATACCTATGTAGTCACTCTAACTCCTGCTATCACGGGGTATACAGACGGAATGACGCTAAGAATTAAACCTGATACCGCCAACACCGGTGCTGCAACGCTAAATGTTGATGGACAAGGTGCGGTAGCGATTCAAAAAGGGGTATTAGGGGCTTTCACGGCTCTCGAAACAAATGATATTGCCGCAAACGGAATATTCGAGGTGACGTACAACTCCACAGGGCCAATATGGGAGCTTAAAAACCCAGCCTCTGCGATGAGCGCTGTGGCAGCGTCAACTGTTTCTGGGGGGTCTTCTAGTAATGCCGACACATACCATACTCATTCTTTTGTTAAGAAAATTGTAAATGTGAGAACCCCCGTGACAGCAACTGCTGCCACCGAAACAACATTATTATCTACTACTGTAGCAGGTGGTACGTTGGGAACTTCTGGGTCTCTTGATGTGCAATTGAATATTTCCGATTGTGATATTGGGAATGGTGCCACCCTTACCCTTCGGTTTAAATATGGTGGTACAACTTTCATTACTCAAACAGGGGTCAACTCGACAGGTGCAGATATTGCCGATATGGGAGGAGTTATTATTTTTAGGCTTTACGCCGATAACTCAACAGGTAATCAAACAGCCTTCGCTAGTACTAAGATGGCCGAGAAAGACATTATTACAGGCCCAGCTGTAAATGCTAATATTGATCAATTAAGCCTTGTTGACTCAGTTGGATCGACGGCTGTTGATTCAACAACAAATCAGACCCTGGAAATTACCGCCCAATGGAGTTCAGCAGCTGGAACGCAGACTATTACGATGCACTCGGCAACAGTAATATCAATACCATAATTTATTTTAATGGCTACCGAACAATTTTTACAAAACAAAGCAAAGAGGGCTACTGAGAAAGCTTCGGCAGCTCTTGCTTCTGGCAATTCTACTGAGACGAAAAGGCTCCAAGGTATTGCTAATACTGCTAGTAGTGCTGTGGGGAGTGCCACGCAGGTGAATAAGCCTTTAAACGATCTTCCAGGGACTACTCCAACAGGATCAAGTTCGTCTACTGGAAAATACTACAACCCTTATGGAGAAGGAGATTCCAGGAGATTGGCTTTTGAACAGGGTCAAATAGGGTCACCAAACAGAACTCTAGAGGACGCAGTTGAATTTTATCGTCAGCAAGACGCCCAGACTCCACCACTACCAGCCGCACCCACGGCCATAACTGCTCCCACGTCTCCTGGGATGGTTTCGGCTTTGAATGCCGATCAACAAAAAAACCTCGATCAGTGGTACAAGCAAAGAGACACTTCAATGACAGCTGTTACTGATCTACAGAATAAAGCGGCAAACGCTCCTGATGAATCAATGCGTCAATTGTATCTCCAACAAGCCTCAAGTGCTCAAAAGTTGGTTGATCAATACAATACCTCCATCCAGAACTACCAGAAAATGAAGATGCAGGAGGAGGAAACAGCTGTAAAACAAATGGAGAAGGGTTCAACAGTTCAAGAGGGTGATATAACAAGTGCTGATATTGAAGCTGCTAAGGCTCAAGAGCAAGATGACTTAATGAAGGCTGATGCCCTCAAAAATGCCTCTCTTTTTTCTGAAGTAGAAGCGCGGCAGTCGTTGACGCAACTGGCTGATGAAACCTATAGCAGGCAACAAGAGGTTTATAATGCCGCACAAGAATTATATCAGCGGACTCTTAATCAAAGAAATGCGTCTTTGGCGGCCACGGCAGATGTACAGCGGAGAGATGCAGAAATAGAGTACCAGTCAAGCAAGTTTGAATTAGAGCAGCAAAGAAGGCGGTCTGAAAAGGCATATAATGATCAATTAACAGAACAGAAGCTCAATAATATGAGTAGGCAGCTTCAAAAAGAAAGTATGGTTGCCGCTTTGGGGGGTTTTGGATCTTTGTGGGCAAACAAAGAAATCGAAAACACTATTTTAGAAAATGAACGCATTATGAACGATATCGTCTTCGAGAAAGACGACGCAGATCGTGAGACCTCTTTTAGAATTACTCAGCTCAACGATGCGTATCAGCAGGATTTATATCGTATTGAAGTCAACAAAGAGAATGCTATTCAGGAGAATTACACGGAATACCTTGGTTACGTGCAAGATCTAACAGAAAAGCGATCCTTATCAGCAACTGAAAGGCAAGAGGCTATTACTACTGCTACTAATGAATACAAAAGAAATGTTTCTCAAATCAACCAGCAATCTTTTGAGCTTAAATATAGTATTTCTCAGGCCGCAAGAGAGTATGCTGATGGATTAAAGGAGCAAATTAGAGCGCAGGTCAAAGAAAAGAAAGCAGAAGCTAAGGAGAACCTTCAAACTGCCGTTGAATTGCTTACCTCAAGCCCAGAATCCCTTCTTTCTACAGATGTAAAAAAACTGGCAGAACTCGAAGCTGCTGCTGGAATGCCTGTAGGAATGACTGCAAGGGCGGTAAGCGCAATTAAAGAAGAGTTGAAGAAGGCGAATGTGAGTATTGAGCAGTTCTCCGATGGAGAAGATGTGGTTTATGTGTCTGTAGACCGTTCAGACCCCGCAAATCCTGTTATTAAGGAAGTGGGAAGACTAGACGGACTTGGATCGCTCTCTTCTACACTGGCACTTAAAGAACGAGAGGCTCAATTAGAAGGTGGAGTGATGGGGCCTGGAACAAGCCAAGTAGCACAGTTCTCGAGCGTATTTATGGGAAGCCCTTTAAATGCAGATGGAGTTGATTTTGCCGGACAAAAAGGATCTCCAATCACATCGTCCACTTCTGGAACGGTTGTTTTTGCTGGAAACGCTGGTGGGTGGGGGAATCAGGTAAGAATTGAAGACGACGCAGGGAATATCCACCAATTCAGCCATTTAGATTCAATCGCCGTTAAACAAGGCCAAAGAGTGACTATGGGGGTTTATTTAGGAGGGATGGGTAATACTGGGAATGTGTTAAAGTCAGATGGTACTAAGCCAACCCCTGAAGAGTTAGCTCAGGGAAGAGGGACTCATTTAGACTATACGGTTTATAAGCCTGATGGGTCTAAATACACCGTAGAAGAAGCGGCGAGATTTGCTGGGTATGCACCAGCAGAAACTGAAGCTTCTTCTATTGCCGCTGGAATAATGGAAGGCGTTTCTAACCTCACTCTTAAAGATATTCCACAAAAGATTCGTGCTGATGTTGACGCTGAATTATCTCGTCTGAAAGCACCAATTTTAGAAAGGTTTAATGAGAGAATAGCACAGGGTCTTCCTCCAGACGCCGAGGACGTCCAAGCCCTAATGAGAGCGTCAGCTGGTGGGAAGCCACCAAGTGAAGCTGAAAAAACAAAGCTTGGAAAAATTAGCATTGTTGTAGATCAAGTGGGGCAATTAAACAATGTGCTAAATTCTGGAAGTAAAACCATTACCGATCAATCGGGGAATAAGATTGATATCTCCCCCATCACAGGGTTTATTAAATCAATTAATCCTTGGAGTAATGAAGGCCAGATTGCTAAAGCTATCACCCAATCAACGATTGCAAATCTTGCCCGAGGGGTTTTTGGTGAGGTTGGGGTTTTAACTGATCATGATATTGCTCTTTACACTCAGACGTTACCAAATTTGTCACAGCCAGAAGATATAAGGAAATCTATTACCGCCCTAACTCTCAGAACCTTACGAAACACACTGGAGTCCACTCTTATGGATGTTGCTGCTACTGGTGGGGATGTGAGTGGGTATGTGGCGAGATACAAACAGCTTGATAATAGAATTAAGTCTATTGAAGATGAATTAGCCGCTAAAATAAGCGGTACAAGCAGTGTTGAACAAGAAGATTTAGATTTCTATAATTCTCTTTAATGGCTATTACCAAGAATTTATCGGAAAAGGATAAAAAGTTTCTGAAGGGACTTAAAGACAAGGGTGTCCCTGCTGAAGAAGCCCTAAAAAGACTACAGGCAGTAAAAAATACCCCTGTTTCAGAGGAGCCTGGTTTCTTTTCAAAAGCTGCAGGTGTGGTTAAAAATCTCCCTTCGTATGCAGCTCAGACCGTAACGCAACCGCTGGAGCAGTTTACAAGAACGCTTCAAACGGCTTTCCCACGAAAAATTGATGAAAGTACGAGAAAAACAGCTTTAGAAAAAGGGTATATCAAAGAAGGTGGTGTAACTCTTCCCTTCCAGGATGTTCCTATTTTTACCGATAAAGCAAATACCCCTTATTCCTCTCTTAAAGAAATGGGTTTTGGATATGGTGAGGCGGGATTGAATTTGTTATCTCTCGCTACCCTTGGTGGATCTAAGGCTTTTATGGAGGGGGGGAAACAACTTTTAAAAGGGTCTTTGAAGACTCAGGCGGGAAGACAATTTTTAAAAGAAGGGACAAAAAACGTGGCCAAAGGTCTAGCAACCGATACGGCAATAGCGGCGGGTTTTGGTGCCACTTCTGAAGGTCAGCGAGAGGGGTCTACTTTTGGGAGTATTGTTAAGAGCGGGCTTGAAACAGCTCCTGCTGGACTCTTGCCAGTGGGGCTGGTTGGGGGCTACAAGGGAACCAAAGCTCTTTTAGGCAAAACCAAGAGTGCGTATGGGAACAGGATTGTAAGAGGTATATCAAAAGAGGTTGACGATTTCCTAAAGCCGATTTCCCGATCAAAGGCTGCGGAAAAACTTAAAGAAAAAGGCACCGACGTGAAGAAATACATGAAAGATCCTGATGTTTATAAGGGATTAAAGGTTGATAATGGATTTGTTAATCCCGATGAGGCTATTTCGGTTTTGAGAAAAAGAATTGAGCCAGCTTTGGATACTTCCTTTAAAATGATCGATGAAAGCGAGAGGTTGTTGCCAAAAATGAAAAAGAGCGTTCTTGAGAAAAATACTATAGAAGCCATAAAAAGGCAGGGGCTTACCCTTGCAGATGAAGCGGAATTTATTAAAAAAGTAGAAAAACAGCTGAAGCCCTATGCTGATGAACTATCGACTAAGGAAATAGACGAGTTTAGGAGACGGGTTCGCAAAGGTTCAAGTAGAGCTAAGGCAACCATGAAGGACAGGAATCACTATGACGCTCTATACGAAGCTTCTGTTAAGACATTGTTTGACGCAATGGATAATTTGCCAGCATCTTCGGGTAAAAAGGAATTTGCTAATCTTCGCCAGTACATTAAGGAGATGATCGATGTTGAGAACTTTTTGCACAATAAAATAAGGGGGCAAAAAGTAAAGGGTGGCCAGCTTGGGAAGTATGTAGGGAGACTTACAGGAGCTGTGGCTGGTTCGCCTGGAGGATTTTTTGGGAGCGTACTTGGATCTGAAGCTGGTGCGTTGGTTTCAGATATCATTATGAACAACCAGCTTGGCAGTGCTTTTAAAATGCGGTTCATTCAAAATATTACCGACGATCCAGTTGTTTTAAAGGAGGCTCAAAGAATGCTGGGGGAAATGAGAATGTCAACCCCAATAGCTCTCCCCGCTCCAAATGCGCCAATACAGGGCGTTCGTGGTAGCTCAACCTTCAATCCATCAATTCAACCTCTGCCTTCACAATCTGCATCTACCGTTGAAGCTCGTGAGATGGCACTTTTCCCAGCGCAGCAAAAAATGAGAGAAGTGTTAAGTAACATAAAAAATCAACCGCAAGCTCTCCCAGCTCCAAGTATCAAAACGGAGGTAAATACCCCCATTATTCCTGATGTTATTACTCCTCCTCCGCCAAGATCATTTACAAGAAGAGGGATCGAGGAGGTAACGGGTGTTCCAATGACTTTGGATATGACAATACCAGAATCTCTTACAAAACCAAGGCCAGGTAAAAAGGTTTTATTTGATGATGTAGTGAAGCAAAGGGGAAAGTATAGAATGACCGACCTTGATGTTTTTAAGAGTTTAACAGAATCCGAAAGCGTCATTTTAGGGGACATACTTGGAGAAATGGATGTTTCACAAGCTGGTAAAAGAATTTTTGGGGAAGACGGCGTTACTGGTGTGGGTTCCACCTTTCCTGATTGGGTGCCTCAAGACTTGAGGAGTAAAAAACTTTTTAATGAGGTGGTAGAGATTATTTTTGGGGAAAGGAAAGCAAAGACAAAAAAACAAAAAGAGCTTTTAGAGGTTATTTATGAGGAAATACAAAAAAGAGATCCAGGTGTGCAGAGGACAATAAATCCACCTGAAGAGGGTCTTCCTTTCTAATCCCTACTCAAGTGATACATAAGCATCCCAACTCCTAACGCAGCTATAATCGTCTGCGGCAAAAGAAGCATTAAGCCGATAGCCCCAAGACCCAGAAGAATAACAAAAAGATTGAAAAGAAGATCCATAAATAAAATTATTAGAAAACATATTATCATATTTATGTCAACAGTGTCAATATGAACAAATTTCTTGAAAATATGCGCGTTGGGCTTTCTCTATTGGACAAGTCTAGCGAAATCCACTCCCATTTCGCTACCTCAAATCCTCAGAAACAAGAAAGAAAGCCTCCTGAGAAACTATTAGACATGGAAAGCACCAAAAAACTTGTTTAATTTTTTATTTTTCTATGAAAAAACTCAACATCGCTAAAGCTATTAAGAAACCAGGCGCACTCCGTAAAGCTCTAGGCGCAAAGCCTGGAAAGCTCATCCCTAAAGCTAAAATCGCTGCTGCCGCAAAGAAAGGCGGCAAACGCTGCTAAATATCGGAGGGGCACATCCCCTTTTTTCCTTCATTTACATCATGAACAAACCACAAAATATCATCGTCCATCACACTCTCGTGTCACGGGAGAAAAACCCAAATCAATTTGAAGCGGTAAACGATTATCATATCCGTAAAGGATGGGGAAAGATCGGCTATCATTACTTGATCGAGGCCGATGGAACGATAAAAAAAGGGAGAGAAGAAACCGAGGAAGGAGCACACACAAAAGAAGAAAGGATGAACTACCGGAGTATTGGTATTTGTCTGACGGGAAACTTCGATGAAGAGGAACCAACGCTCGAACAATGTAAAGCCCTCCACTCTCTTATCACCCAAACACAGAATAAATATTCCATCCCCGACTCACGTATTTACCCTCACAGGCACTTTACTACGTATAAGAGCTGCTGGGGCAATAAATTACCTAACGACGTGCTGGGATACCTAAGAATGCGAATAAAGGGAAATGATGAATTGGAACCATGGCAAAAAGAACTCTTCGTATGGGCTTCTGAAGACATCAAAGACATGAAAAAACTCATGGATGGGAACATCTGGTCAATCTTGGCCCTCGTTAAAAGAAAGCTCGATAAAATTAAGTAACTATTATTAAAACATTATGGAAATCTTTATCTCATCCCTTATGGGTGTTGTCGTGTCGGGTATTATTGAGTTCGGTAAAAGGAGCGGCTATAAAACAAGTGACCTTTTTATCGGGCTATCTCTTTTGTTTGGACTTATTTGGGGGTCGATAGAACTGTTTGCCCCCGTTGGACTCTCAGACAATATACTTGATTTTTCCGCTAAAATAATGGGAACGGCTGCTATTGTCTACTCCTTCTTTGGTCGCTTCATTAAATCTTAACGTACCCCTGTCATAATGTACTTGTACTACCTTTCTAACCTTGTGGCTAATCCTGTAACGAAAGCCTGTGTCGCCATCATATGCACAATACTGCTCAATATTATCGGTATGAATTGGGTTGCGTATGAGGTTCTTTTGATCCTTGTGATGATGGATACCTTACTAGGGACCATGATAGCGTACCAAGAAAAAAATATTAGCTCTCAGGGCTTTTTTCGCACAGGGAAAAAACTCATAGTGTATTTCACGTTGCTGATCTCTGCTCATCAGGTGGTAAGAATCTCTGATTTAACTGCTTGGCTTGATCCTTCCATGGCCCTCTTCTGTGCTGCCACTGAACTGATTTCTATCATCGAAAATGCTCATCGACTTGGGATTCCGGTCCCTAAAGGGATTGTCACCAAGCTTGAGCAATATCGGCGCATGTAGGTAGGGGTAGCTCTCAAGGAATAAACCGCACCCTCCCCCAACCATTACTCTTGAAGGTCTTGAATTGAATCAGGGAGAGAGTGGGCTGGGAGTGAACCTTAAGCATTCACATTTTTACACTTATCCGCCAGCTCGGAATCGGAAACCTGGTCGTAAAGAGTATTCCAGGATATAAAGACTCACCCTGGTACGCCATGAGGCGTGGTGAGTACTAGTCACCCTTATTCTACCACATCCTCCTTTGCGAGTTCGATATGCCTTGGATTAGCATAATTAAGAACTTCCCACGCTCCTCCGTTCCATATTTTTGTCAGGCCGCCAAGTTCCTTAGATGACGTTTGCATTTCCCCTTTCTTAGGTTCTATACATCCATACTGATATCCATCAAAACACTTCCTGCTGACACACTTATGACTAGAACACTGGTGACGAGGGCCAGCACCCCCGTGGTATTCCGTGTCAAACACCAGAGAGCTATTACAATAGAAGCATTTCATGTGTTTACAGTAATGAAGTGGTACTATCAAAAGAATTCGGCTTTTGCTTTAAAGCATTATAAAGGGCGCTTCCCTCTTCAGAAAGCCATAAGAATTCTTCAGGACTTTCGTAATATAATTCCTCCATATCTCCCATTCATAGGGTTTTTTACTCATGCCTTTGAAAGTGTTATTGGGTAGGAAGGTTTTTTCTTTTTCCATCTTCCATTGCCTCCCATAAAAAGACAAGGTGCATGGTGATATCAGCGTCACAAAGGACGCATCTGTAGTTTGCTCGCCCCCTTCTAACGTACCGATCTAAAGGGTGGTTGCAGTCTTTCATTTGGATTAGAAATATGATGACAAACGTATTTTTTCTCTTTACAGACTATACAATAAAATTTTAAGGGAAAATGCTCGTAGCAATACCCCCATAATCCTCTTCTTTTGGGGGGAGGGGTTAAATAGGTTTCCATAATCCAAGCGTCCCAGAACTCTCTATCTGGAGTTTCCGGCAATGAACTTGATTCAACCGCTTTGATTGTTTCTTCCATGAGTTTTTCGAGCTTCTCTTGAATTGTGGGATAGTCCAAGGTTCCAACCTTTATTTCTGTCAAAAACTGAGCCTCTTTTAGTGGAAAAACAATCTCCCCAGTCTCTGCGAGTTCCTTCAGCTGGAAACAACACCTGAAAGCATGACTTACGGCTTTCCAATCAATCCCCTGGTTTTCCATAGCTTTTTTTGACCGATCTCCGTATTTCGTATTGAGGTTGTTCAGAGACTCGTTTACATGGAGAACTTGTTTATTGAGCTGAAATTTCTTCCCGAGGATTTCTAAAAACTCTTCCATAACCATTTCCCCGTTTCTCCTTGATTCCCCCTTTACCATCCTCACAAACTCAGTTTTCGAGAGATCTTCAACAAATTCTCCAACCAGCTTTTTAGGGTCTTTGTCCTTAAAAAAATCCAATACCCTATGAAGCTCTCCAAGCCGCGATCCCTTCAGTCCGTATTTTCCCGCCTGCCTTCGGCAATAACCAATATACGGTTCAACCCTTTTGGAGATGAGCTTACTTCGATTTTTTAAAATAAATTCCCATTCGGGAGAATTATCAACCCACCACTTTTCAGGAGTGAAAAGAAGGTCTAGGGCATACGTTTGCCCTGTACAGCAATCATCAATGAATTGCCGGAGTTCTTTCCATTCTACGTCTACATCCTCAGAGGTGTTTCTCTCACCAAACTCCTTTGATCGCCCCTGAACGATGCTGTCCTTCGATCTTTTTAAAAGGATATTTTCAAGAGATTCTTGAAATATTCCCTTGTAGTCCGTATCGGAGGACGGCGTATTGGTCCCATACACATGGGAACCGAATTGAGTTTGAAAGATTTTTTTAAAAGTTTCCATCGGCGACTTGTAAGCAAATAAGACCTTCACTTCTCCACATCTCCACTACCTGATTCCTGTCATCCAGCACCAGCCAAACACTATACTTGTCTTTAATGTTCTCTTCGTACAGGCGTTTTTTTATAATCGAATCCTTTTCCGTGTTCCCCTCCGGTCGCATGAAAAGGTGATCGTATTTGATGTGATGGACTCTCAACCATTCTTCTGTTTCAGGGCGGCATACAGAGTCCCTGCCACTCATGAGGATCGTCACAAGACCATCTTCGCATGATTCCTGGATACATTCGAGAAGACGTATAATTGGTACGTTTGGAAGATCCTCTCCAACTCTTTCCCAATGGAAAGGGCTTCTGTCGCCTTTGTGGGCTAGTGTTCCGTCGATATCTACGATGATGCAGGGTTTCATTCGTCTAAGGTGTTATTGGAAAGGAAGGAGGTGAGCCACTGTTCTTCATCCTTAAAAGAGTCATATTGATTCGCCAGCTCTTCCATGTTTACAGGAGAATCGGGCAATAAAGTGGCTTCTATTATTTTTAGTCTTAAACCATAACAATTAGCTAGTCCCCTCATCGCCCTCGTTGCATCCTCCTTCCACTTTCTAAAATCTTCTTCTTTCCTTGATTCTTGGATAGCCCATATCTTATCACCGTGCTCCTTTTGTCCTTCTTCCAGTGATTCGATTTTTTGCTTAAGGGAGGCGATTTCGTCGGCTTGGGATTGGTTCGTTTCGTGGAGTTCGTCGAGGACCTGAAAAACTTGTTTATCCTGATAATTCTTCCCTTCGACGAATCGTTCAGAAGGTTTTTTTGGCATAGGGGTTTTGATTAGGGGGGTGAGGGCATAAAGCGCCCAAACAAATAAGGGAATCTGAAGGATAAAAAATAGGACTAAAATTTTTAGGTCTTGATCCATATCATTCATTAGGAAATAAATTGAGTAAAAAATCAAATAAAGCTCTGGCGTTTTCGTCTTTGAGGCGTTCCTCCCCTTTGCAGAGAGGATCACATGGCCAATATTTGCAGTCTAGCTCCCACCCGCTCTCTGAGATAATTTGCTGTAAGCTCTTTTTAAAGCCACACTCACCCCACATTCCCGTCAATAATATCCTCATTCCCCTAGGATCTCCTTTCTTGATTTCAAGCATTCGTTCGAGCACATCTCCGAGGAGGATGGGCATTATCTGTGGCTGTGTTTTGAGGTGATCACCTGGGTGATACTGCTTTTCCGCCAGCCTCTCAATCAGAGAGGTGACTTGGTCTTTGGTCATTTGGTGAGGGATAAAAACGAATAAAGATTGTATTTGTCTGCCTTATCATCCATTCGATGCTCATACCACTTAAACAGTTTGTCTACGGGTGCGTCGAGCCTCATGGCCTCATGGATGTCTCCCATGCTCCAAAAGTAATCATTGACAGCAATCACTCCTCCCGCGTGATCCGCTACCCACCAGCAAGTGTCAGGATCATCAAAGTCAGCTGCGTCTCCATAGTACTTCTCAACGAATGCTCTAGCGAGGTTATTGGCGGCTTTTTCGTAGGCTTTGAGGGGGGTCATTTGGAAAAATTACGATTAAGGTATTTTAGAAGAGGTTTTAAAATGAATGTTGGGATCAGTTTCGTCCACCAGCTCATCCTTGGAGACCATTCATCCAGTACATCGTGGTAGTAGTACGTTATTCCTATTGGAGCTTTAGGTTTCTTCATTTGGAGTCGCTTAAAAGGTTAGGTTTAAGGTGCTCATCGGCAGCAAAGGATATCGGGATTCTTATTAAAACTGCAAAAGAACAGAGGCCATAAATGTATACTGCTCTACTGCCCTCGTCCCACTCACCCATCTTGCTCGGATACCAAAAATCCCACAATACAAACGCTCCAATGAGCCAAAATACAGCAATAGCAATAAACAATGAAAGAAAAATGCTAAATGGTAAGATTAAAGTTTTCTTCATTTGTCATTGGTTAGAAGGTATTGGGAGAGGAAATCGTGAACTTCCTTTTGCTCTTCCCAGGGTTGGAGGTCTTGCCATTTATGGCATAGATATTCATCTGCATTGCTATAGTCCAGCTCCCAAATTACGGCTCCTTTCTCGATCTCCCTCCTCAACGCCACACGGCAGTGTTCGAGGGTGATGGGGTGGCCTAAAACCTTGTACGGAGTCCAGACATTTCCATATATAATGCGATTTGCTTCGTCTAAACATGCGAGGCTATTGCAATAGTCCACGTCATTACATCCATACTCTGAATCATGTTCTTTTTTCTGACAGTATTTTTGAGAAATAAAAGTCAGCTCACCTTTTTCTTTGTGCTTTATCCTACACCCAAAGCTCAATTCCATCAGCTCCGGCACGAGAGATTGTATTTTGGCGGTGAGTTTTTCGATCATATGATTTTTTTAATGGTAAAATTTCCATTGATTTTGTATCGTGCGCCGTTAAGAGTACATTCTGTTTCGGCCTTCATTTTGGTGGCATTGGCTCTTCGCATTGCTTCTCCTATTACGGCTAGTGAAACAGGGATGAATGTTGGCACATGCTTCTTTATTTCTTTAAAGAAGGCTGCTGCCATTTGATCCTTCTTCTTCCGTTCTGTCAGGGTTGGGGGCATGGGGTGGGGGTTAGGAAAAAATATTTTTGATTTTTCTCAGCAGTCGCCATTTTAGGTGGTGCCATTTTTCTCTGCGGACATACCGCCGATAAATAGCCGCGACTGGGATCACGGTCACACCCGTATCCTGATATGGATGTCGCTTCCTGATGTATGTTCCGTTGGCTAATGTGGCATGAGGCACGTTTCCTTCAATCTTTATTGTTCTTTCGATATCCTTCCACCAATTCAAAACAAGATATTGATTTTCTGTTTTCATAGGTTTCATTTACGATTACAAATAAAGGTTGTTCCTGGCGGCAATTCAATCTCTTCTTCGCGAGTCCAACGGCAACCGCATTCAGTACAAGGCGATCCACCTTTGACTTTCGTTCGAGGAATTTTGCAGAGAGCACAAATGGTTCTAGTAGGCTTTTCCATACGCGAACAATGAGGGGTTAGGAGGTTTTCTTTTTTCTTTTTAGTCCGACTGTTGTCGTCACGTTTGTATATGCCTGGAGGATTTCGTACTCATCGGCCTTTTCTCTTAAGTTTCGAGAGATGATGTTTTTGGCGATGTTGAACCCCTCCTCGAAGCCTCGGCGATAATCAGGATTCATGTGTTTGAAATGCTCTGCAAATTCTGGAGGATAAGAGAAAACCATAAACCAAAAATGAAATAATAAGAGCTAGAGCGGATTCACCATCCGAAGAACCTCCTTCAGGGCGCAGTATTCGGGGGAGAGGAGGCATGAGCCACTAGCTAAAAAACCCACCACTCCCACAAGTATTCCAATGAAAGATACAAAAAGAAGTATGTCTGCTAGACCATCTCCAATTATGTACTTTTTTGAGGCAATCAGAGTGAGAATAAACATTGCAGCTGAAGCAACCATTATCGCTAATGAAACAATTGGGGCGAAGGACTGCACCTTCACGAACTCCGGCCAAAAGGTTTCAATGCCTGTTCCGAGCTGAGAAGCCAGGGTTTCCAGGACGACTTTCACGTCCGTGTAGATTTGTTGGGTTACGGGTTCCATAGAAACAAGGGGTAAAAAATAATAAGAGCTAGAGGGGTTTTATTTCTTCCCATGAAGTCACGGGTATTCCTCCACAATAATCGCCTCGCATCATGTACTCTTTCCCATCCGCAGTAACAGCAATTAGATGAGTGTATCCATTGAGGCGATCACTTGTTTCGATATAAAGCTTGACTACTTCTGTTTTCATAACCCAGTTGGTAAAAATAATAATATTAAAGCGGATTCACCATCTGAAGCACCTCCTTTAGGGCGCAGTACTCAGGGGAGAATAGACAGGGGAATCCTTCCACCAAAAGAACAAGACCCAAAAGGAAAAACACGGCTGCAATAGCACCGCCAAATATGGTCAACGGAGCCTCTAGGTCTTTTTCGTAAGCAATCTTGTAAAATCGGAAGATAAAATAACTGGACACAGAACCAGCAATAAGAAGCAATATCCCACCTATAGGCTGAGCTATTTGCACCTTCACAAACTCAGGCCAAAAGGTTTCAACTCCCGTCCCGAGTTGAGAAGCGAGAGCTTGAAGTGCGTTCTTCACGTCTTCGTAGATTTGTGTTTCCATACAAACAAAATGTAAAAATATTAGGTGATTAATCTATGACTGGGAGTCCTCGTAAGAACCGATCCAAGTCATCTGGGTAGCACCCCCACTCCACACACGTTTGACCAGCCATGAACTCCCCAAACTTCTTCCACCTTCGTTTTCCCAAGGCTTGTTCAATCTGATCCCATGGGACAACTGAGATAATCTGGAAATCTTCGAGGGTGAGGTTTTTCTTGAGGGGCATATAAAAAATTAAGTCTTCAAAAGTGTTTCCTTTATTTTAGCGTTCCAGTCGTCACCTAGCGCATCAATGTTTATTTGTTTCATGAGGTCCTCCACGTCAACAATCCATCCAGCTCCATGATGCGAGCCTAAATCGGCAACCATATAACACACCCTCCACCTATTTACCCAATATAAAAGTCTTTTTCTTAATTCCTCTTTAAGAGCTTCCTTGAATATTGCTAGTTGCTTCCCGTCTCTACACCATGAACAAATTCCGCAGTCACACCTCTTAGGCTCTTCTGTTGCTTTATATTGTGCTTTAGATTCATTTCTCAAGCATCTTCCACAATATCCACTTGGACTACCGCATTTAGGATCAATACATATTTCAGGCTCCTTCCCCTCCTCGTAGGCTTCGGCAGCTGCAACTTCCATTAACACAGTCATACTTCCATGTGGCTTCCCACCTGCTTCTAAAAAATCAAAAGTTTTCTCTGCCAACTTCTCTAGGAACCGATCTTTAAATTCTGGGTGCATAAGAATTATTAGTGAATGAAAGCCCCCATTCTCAGGGGGCAGTCCCTACCCCCGAAGGGATAAAGACAGGGCGATTAAGCAGAAACGAGAGAGTCCGTTGGGAGCACCTGGTGAGCAGGGCAGAAGGCCATGATGGTGTCGTAGCCTTTTTTGTGCGCCGCTTCCACGTCACAGGGCATCCAGTACCCTACCGACCCCAGAGACATGAGAGTGCAGTCTTTCCCCAGGCAGTACTTGAGGAATACCTTGTACTTACGGGGTCTTTTCCAGACACCTCCTTTACGTGGGTTAGTGTCTTTGTACGGGTCAAGAACCATTGGGAACCTCCTTTGTAAATCGTCCCGTTCAACCCCAAAGGGCTGAGGGGGATTATTTAGAAAAATACGTTTTAATGTTCCACCACAAGAGGGAAAGAAGATCACGGAGTGTTTTAGGGGAGTTATGCCCTACAAGCCACTTAACACACATAAAGCAAGCACCATAGCAATCGACACAATCATAATCGCTTTTACCAGGCTTGAAGGTATTGAAGCAGATCTGGCAGGTGTTTGGTTTGCGCATGGTGTTAGTTAAATTTCATAATGGAGTTTTTGAGTTTCTGTTCAAGGAGGGTGGGTTTATATTTGTGTTTCCTGGCAAGCCTCAATACCGATTCCTTTTCTCGTAACCCTAGAGATTTATAGTTCTTTTCAAGGAACGCTCGAACTCTTGATGGGCTTTGTAAAACCTCTGGATCGTTTATTCTGAGGTAGTCGATAATAGCAGAAGGTGAGACGGTCATTGTTTTTTCAAACGATAGGTATGGGAAGGAAACTTTTCTACTAACCCCTTTTTATGAAGTTGGTCAAGATACTGAGAAACACTTGCAGGGGATTTGAACCGAAACTCGTATTGAATAGTCTTAAAAGATGGAAATACCCCTGTAAGGTCTTGGAAGTCCACTAAGAAATCATAGACTTTTCGTTCTTTGTTGGTCATAGTTATTGTTACGGTATATATCTTAGTTCGTATTTTTCAGTGGGTCAACTCTCTCCCATTGACTCTAGTTTATTTTTATACTCCTCTATCTTTTCTTGGAGCCAGTCGGTAGTGAGTTTTACTGATACTCTAGGCGCTTCTAAGTATTTCGATCTTTCTGGAAATTTTTCTCTGAACCACTGTCCAGATTCTAAAGGGGCTTTATGCCACCAGTTGAGGTGACAGTGGTAGCATAGGGTTTTTATGTTTTCGGGATCAAAGCGGAACTGGTTTCCTTGACTTACGGGAATAACGTGTGACCCGTGGGCATCCGATCCCTCTACCCACTTTCCACACTTTTGACATATCCAATTGTCTCTTACCTTGCAGTAGAGTTTGACAAGATCCTCTAATTTCTTCTTTAGTTTTGTTATGGAGGGTTTTTTAGCTATTTTTTTCACTTTTTTCATAGTAATAAATCATACATAAGGCTCTGTTAGTTTTCTGCATTCATCGCAAACTCCCCATTTTTTAGGGAGTTCAAATCTTCTCGCCCACATATTCCCAGTCCACACCTTTTCTTTTGCGAGAATAGCCGCTGAGGATTTAACGGGAGCGTGACAACATGTACTTCTAAAGTTTTTCATGCTCCTATCATACGGAGTACACGATGGGAGAAAAGACGAAAAGATTGACCAGGCTGTTTTTGTGGAAAAGAAGGAAATGATTATATGGAATGGAGGGAAAATATCTGCGATGATTGTTATAGGGCTATTTGTTCTATGATCCAATACGATAATTTCACCGCTGTCTGTCATTCCCACACCTTCACTGAAGACTCCTACATGGAACTCAGAGAGGAGTTTGGACGTAAGTTAGGAAGTAAGAAGTGTTGGGAGGAGATCCAAAAATCAGTAAGGTGGTATCAAGAAAAAGGGGTAGTTCTTACCCCTGAAGGAGTTCGGAGATGGTTATCAAAATCACAGTAAATTCATCTTCGCTCTCTCTAAAGCGTTTACTGATCGCTGGTAGTCCATTTGCATTTCAATGCTTTTCATCTTACTCCTTCCAATCTCAGCCCTTGCTATCACATTTTCAGCTTCTCTGAGGTATTTTTGAAATTCCTCGGATCCTCTCGCCATAACCTCAGCTCTGTTTACCGCTACGCCTGTATCAAGGTATTTTAGTGTTAAAATAGCTAGTTGGGACTTGATCTTATCCTTCGCAAGCTTGCTCTTCGCAAAATCCTCAGCGTGATCTTTGGCGATTTGTTCGTATTGGGTAGAAAGATCCATGGAATTAGAGAGGGTTATTGTAAAAATTTAGCAATTCCTGATAATAGATAGAATAACATGGATTGATTTTCTTTAGGATAAAGTTCATTTTGAGGAATTGTCATAACAATATCGCCGTTGTTTTTTGCTTGAAAACACCATTGTTTCTCATCACAATCGCAATCTTCATCATCTGGCCATTAGTATTCTTCTTTGGGTTTGGTTCTAATTGAGTATGGTTAGAGTCGCTCTCTGCTACTACCCCCTCCGCAGAGAGCGTAATTGCGTACATGTTGGAATTGTTGCGTTGTTCTTCTTCGTTCCACCGTTTAACTTTTTTTATTCGTCCAGATTTTTCTAATTCATTTAAGTGTCGGATAACACTATCTCTACTCATTCCTGTTTCTTCTGAAAGAATTTTGATGGAAGGCCAACAAACGTCTTCATGATTCTTGTGGAACCAAAGCCACGTAAGAAGAATCTGCTGGAAAGGATGAAGGCCTTTGCACAGTTGGGCGGGGAAAATTCCGAAATCTCCTTTTTTAAGCTGCATTCCTATTGATTAAATTCCTGAGGGTTATAAAGCGTTTGGGTTTATCTGATCTAAAAGTGAACGTGAAGGCTTATGAACCAGAAACGCCACCGACCCTACTTGCTGGAGTAACTCGTAAAACTTTCCTATCTGGTCGGGGTGGATTTCCCCGGTGGTGAACTCAATCCGTACTGACCGATCCGCGAGGGTTTTTATTTTGGTCAATTGTGCTTCGACCTGAACGTCTGGTTGGGACATAAAAGGGGGGGTAAAAAAATTAAGATTCAATAACAAGTTCTTTATAATCGTTCTCCAAAATCCCTAACTTCCAAGCCATACAAGCGTCGGCTTTTTTGTTACGGGCGACAAAATTAGGATCAATACCGCTCATATAGACTCGGCCTGTAGATGGGCATGAGTATTTGAGAAAGTAAGCATCTTGAGGAAAAACACCTGACACTTTGTAGAGCTCGTTTCCTCGTTCTGATTTATCAAGTAATTCATGTTTCACTCCATAGAGAAACATTTCTGGATCCATGGCTTTCAGGGCAGCCATGCGTTGTTCCATGTTTTCAATTCCCATGACCTCTTTGAAGGTGAGCTTATTTTTTACCACCTTTTCCCAAAGATCTTTCTCAAATCGAACTCCCCACAAGCAGTACATTTCATACCCATCGGAAAATTGAATAGCAGCCTCATCAGTTGAGTGAAGTCGGACAATGCTCGACATTTCGTAAGGTAAATCAGTCCATACCTTTGTTGGCATTCGACTGACAAAGCAAATATCTTTCAGGGTGATCATTTCGTAAATTCCTGCATTCAGTAGATCAACGAATTTATTGAAACCATCATGGTGAAAAATATTGAGCCGTTGGAAAAAGTCATAAAAGGAAACCCATCCATAGTCTTCAATTCGGCCATAATAAGAGGGGTCGAAATATTGTAATTTGGCCCTGACGTTGGCCCCGACGTTGGCCCAGACGTTGACCCCGACGTTGACCCCGACGTTGTCCCAGACGTTGTCCCCGACGTTGGCCCCGACGTTGACCCCGACGTTGTCCCAGACGTTGGCCCTGACGTTGGCCCTGACGTTGTCCCCGACGTTGTCCCAGACGTTGGCCCCGACGTTGGCCCAGACGTTGTCCCAGACGTTGGCCCTGACGTTGTCCCCGACGTTGGCCCCTTGTTTCAACATATTTGCTGCAAATTGAATTCCAAGAGGGCTATCAAGAAAAACAATGTATTTAGGCTTTTCTAATTTCGAGAATTCATAGAGCCAGTTAATGCTATCAATGGCCTTT
>Ga0208644_1000256_pt1 | contig 40434 bp, 59 predicted proteins | sample VirMetDEL_Nov_18_FD_184517 | JGI IMG/M metagenome (GOLD analysis project Ga0208644, IMG submission 184517) | Aqueous microbial communities from the Delaware River and Bay under freshwater to marine salinity gradient to study organic matter... | ecosystem: Environmental > Aquatic > Marine >...
CGAAGAATCCAACTACCAAATATCAAAGGGCGCTCTGGAGGTGCTTCGTGAGAACAAACTCTTGTTGAGCCATGACGCATTCAACGGCGCGTGGAAAAACCAGAAAGCACATGCTCGCTGCAATATTGAACTAATCACCCACCACTTCCCAAGCATGAGCAAGGAAGAACAGAAGCGGGCGGGTAGAACCATCAACAAACTTAAACAGCAGTATGGGATTGCGCTATGAGCATCCACGAGCAACAACTCTGCACGCCACTTGCTGAGAAGATTTACAGGGGAGTCTGTCAGCGCGAGGGCTGCGACAACACATGGGAATCTCCAACGACACACCGGAAATTCTGCAAGACACCTGAATGCGATAAGGCAAGACAACAGGCCCTCTGGCAGAAGAACAAGAAGCCTCGAAACGGAGCACGGAGACCAAAACCCAAGCTAGACACTACCCTGAACAACAAATTTCTCATCATGCGATTCTGAGGTAAGTAATGATAGCCAATCAGCAATGTAGGCCATATGACCCGAATCTTTTGGAGTATTGCACCACTGACAATCAGCGGGAGATATACCGAGTTTACGGTGAGTGCGGCTCGGTGCTTAACGATGCAGCCAAAAGGCTAGGCAGGGACGTGTCTGGAGTCAGTCAGGCCGTTCGCCGGATTCAAAACAACGCACTGAAAAACAAGTATTCGCTGCTGACTGAGCTTATCAAGGCTGACCACGAATATACCGAGGAGGAATTGATCGAGATTGTCCGAGCGATGAAGTTGGAAGATCCTGAGAAATTCATTACTCGCTCGCACTTCCGCGCCACCACAAAAATACCAGACTCGTCATGGACTCATATCTTTGGAACCTTTGAGGAGTTTGTCAGGCAGGCGAAGTTCTCACTGTCGCGTCAACAGCACGGCATGGAAAAGAAGGTCGCCGCGCACAAGTCCAGGGACCACTACGCAGACGGTAACGAGCGGCACGAATGGGCGGGTGCTTACCTGAGAGACAGCGGAGACAGATATAAAACCAGCATCACCTTCAGCGACACACACGATATTTTAATCGACCCGTTTTATCGGAGAGTTTTAGTTGATGCTGTGCGAAGGATTCAGCCGGACAGGGTGATTATGAACGGGGATTTGTTCGACCTTGCCGAGTTTGGACGTTTTGCTATCGACCCTCGAAACTGGGACGTGGTTGGTCGGATTAAATCTGTTCACTCACTGATGGAAGATTTGAGAGAAGCCGCGCCGGATGCCGAGTTCTGGTTTCTGGAGGGCAATCACGAGTTTAGATTAGTCCGTCACCTGATGGACGAGACCCCCGCAATGAGGGCCGTTCTTTCTGACCTACACGGATGGGACACGAAGAAACTTCTAGGCATTGAGAAGTACGAAATTAATTACTTGTCCAAGGCCGATTTGCGCGCCAGCAAGGTAGGTGAGATCAACAAGGAGGTCGCCAAGAGCTACAAGCTATTCGACGACTGCTATCTGGTAGGTCACTACAAAATGCTGAACATGGGCTATGACGGAACCAACGGGCACGACCATAAGTTTCAATCTTGGCCCGTGCGCAAACTAAATGGCGGCTCAGGCACTTGGATGCAACTTGGTTGTGGTCATATCACTGACGCAGAGTATTGCAACGCAGAGCTTATCTGGAATCTCGGCTTTGCCATTGTCCACACTGACACTCTGACAAAATCGGTTAATCAGAACTACATACCAATCACAAACATTGCAGAAGTTGGTGGCGAGTATTACTACCGCGAACTGAGCGAAATGGTGGGCGCATTTACAACCAGCCGCGCCCAAACTTACAACCAGACGCAGTATTAGCCCCATAGGAGGGAGAGAGATGGAATTCGAGAGCTTTGAGAAAATCGCAAGACTGAATCGCGGGATTGTAGTTACCGAAAAAATTGATGGCACAAACGCCCAGATTGCCTTTAACGAACAGGGAGAGATGTTCGTCGGGAGCAGGAACAGATGGATTACACCCGAGAACGATAACTTCGGTTTTGCTAAGTGGGCCTTCGAGAACGCTGACCAGTTGCGAGAGCTTGGCGAAGGGCGACATTTTGGCGAATGGTGGGGCTCGGGAGTTCAGCGCACCTACGGGATGCAGGAAAAGCACTTCTCACTATTCAACACGGGCAGATGGTCAGAGGGTCGGCCTGAGTGCTGTGATCTTGTTCCGTTGCTGTACGCAGGAAACTACAGCGAGCAAGCCATTAATGATTGCCTTGAAGATTTGCGCGAAAACGGCAGCAAAGCTTCGCCCGGTTTTATGAACCCAGAGGGCATTGTGGTTTATCACGCGGCGGCCAGAAAGCTATTCAAGGTAACGCTCAAGAATGACGAGCAACCCAAGAGCATGGCTGCCTAATGCAAGGAACCTTCTGGATAGTCAACAGCGACGAGAAGTACGGCAATTTTCTGACCGAGCTTGCCGACGAGTACAAGAAGCACCGCTATCTGAAAATCCAAGTCAGGAACGGCAAGAAACGCACACTGAATCAAAATGACATGAGCTTTGAGCAGTACACCAGAATCGGCGAACAGTTGTACGGCGGTGATACTGAGTTAGCAAGGCGTGAATGCAAGCTGGAAATCGGCGTACCAATTTTGAGACGCGACGAGGAAAAGTTCAGAGACATTTACGACAAGTATTTACGCTCGGCAAGTTACGAGGAAAAGATGGAGCTTATGGGGATGATGCAGGTAACAAGTTTATTCACGACCACACAGCACAAGGAATACATCGACCGGACTTTTGACAAGTACGCTGATCGTGTTCAGTGGGGTGATTTGTCCCAGGGGCAGAGCAGATGATAGCCCTAGCCTCATTCGTAGCAGTTCCCTCTGGTCTGTACATGCTCCAAGTCTTTTTGCGGAGCTTCCAGCAGAAGAACGTAATCGGCGGGCATCTGTGGGCGATTATTCCGGTGAGTATTCTGATGACGTTTTCAAACAACTACATCATTGAGTTTATATCGAGTAACGGCAACTCGTGGGAATTGACTTTGGTTATGGGAGTCTGCGGCGGCTTGGGGAGTATTTTGGCGATTAAATTACACGGGAGATTGTTTCGATGAGAAAGATTCTTTGTTGGCTCGGATTTCACGATTGGCGAGAAGCAAACCAAAGAAGGATGTGCTGGCGCTGCTATAAAATTCAGAAGCTGGAGTTTTATTCTAACCGAACATCTGAATGGGTTGATTTATGAACTACTCAATATCAATCCCCGCTGAGACTTGGGACAAGGTAAAGCCAGAGGATAGGAAAGACTTTCTCCGAAGCAACGGCGTACCAGTTGGCGAGACTGGCTGGACTTCGGACGTTGGTATTGAGCTAAAGACAGAGAATGGCAAATCGACTTGGGTGTATAGCTGGAATGATTAAAAAGCCGCGCAAGAAGAAGTGCAAGGCTTGCGGTGAAGTGTTCCAGCCCGAGAGACAGTTTCAGGAAGTGTGCAAGCCGTTTCCTTGTTCGCTGGACTTGGCAAGAATCAAGGCGAAGAAAAAAGAGGACAGGGAGCACAGAGAGCGCAAGAAAGACCTAAAACCCATTGCTCACTGGCTGAAAGAAACGCAGTTCAAGGCGTTCAACCCGTACATTTTGAAAAGGGACAAAGAGCGGGGCTGTATGTCATGTGGAACCTACGACTGCGAAGAGTTCCACGCGGGCCACTTGAGGTCAATCGGAGCCGCGAGTCAGCTTAGGTTTAACGAGGATAATTGCTGGAAACAGTGCTCGAAGTGCAATACGCACCTATCCGGCAACCGAGAGCAGTACGAGATTAATTTAAGGTGGCACATTGGTAACGAACGAGTGGACGCGCTAATCAACGACAACACGACAAGAACATGGACACGGGAAGAACTGGAAGAAATGAGAAAAGTCTATCGGGCAAAGATCAAGGAACTGGAGGCGCAACTGTGATCTATCAAAAAAGATATATTAACGGCAATTAAGCGGCTTTACATATCAATTCTGACATACGCAACCGGAGCCCAAATGAACCCAATACGCGCAATCAATCCAAACAAGCAGCGCATTGATAAGCTGATAGGCATTTACCTTGATTCCCTGGTGTCGCTCTCCAACGATGCCGGATGGACGGGCGAGAGCATGTTATCCAGACTGATTCAGTTCGAGGGAGAGATCCCCGCGCCCACAAGGAACGACCAGTCGAACATGACGATGATTAACGCCATGCAATTCCTGCGGAACGAACACGCCAAGTGCGGCCTGATTCGCAAGGTAATCAAGGAGCAACTGGGAACCTACCTGAACTCGAACAAGGTGATTGCCTTGCTGTCAAAGCACTACTATCGAGGGCTGGTGGATGGCACCGACAGGGTGTTCTCAGACCGCGACAGGATGCAGAGAATCGGCAGGGCTCCCATTGGCCTACCTGATGACTTGGAGGCCGCACAGACGAAGTGGGAGAGCGCAGAGAGGGCGTATCGGCGGGATATTCAGGCAGCCTATGGTATTCTTGCGAGCGAGATTGATCGGGAAGAAACGAGGGGAGCAGCATGATTCTGGAATCCATTTAACTGTAATTATATACACCTGTACGTATTGACAGTGTTGTCCGTTTTCTGTAGACTTTCTGCTAGTGTGGAGATTGAACTAAATCCACCCGCCACATCACTCCCCTGAGATCAACTAGCCGCCAAGTGCGGCTTTTTTTATGCCCATGAAACCATGCCCGAACCACTAGACTTCCAACTGCTGTTCAACATCGCAGCCACGGCTTGTAGCGTCCTGTTTGGATGGATACTCAAAACGATCTGGGATGAAATCAAGAGCTTGCAGCAGTCGGACAAGAGCATTGTCGATGAACTGAGCGCCATTAAGGTGCTGGTTGCTGGCAAATACGTGACACGGGATGAATTACAGGCAATGTTCAACAAGCTCGACGCTAAGTTGGACGGAATAGGGGTGAAGCTGGACAGGAAAGTGGATCGGTAATGAAAATCACTGAGCTTCTTCATCTCCATGAGGGATTTAGACGCTTACCGTATGAGGACACTGAAGGCCACTTAACAATCGGAGTGGGCCATAACCTCGAAAGACCCCTATCTACTAGAGCCATTGAGACCATCCTCGAGGATGACATTAACGAGGCTAGGGGCGAACTGGACAGGATCTATCCCAAATGGATTCACTTAACCGAGACAAGACAAAACGTCCTGATTGACATGTGTTTCAACATGGGCGCTCCGCGATACCAGACTTTCAAAAAGTTTTGGGAAGCTCTCAGACGACACGACTACAACGCAGCCGCAACTGAACTACTTGATAGCAAATGGGCTGGACAGGTGGGCGAGAGAGCGACCCGATTATCCAAGATGATGCGGGATGGCTAGATTCCTCCGCATTGTTCTCTGGCTCATTGATAGATATTTTTACGGATGGCCTCCCATGAGCGCGTTCAAGACAGCATTCATTGCTCAAGCTGTTGATGGTGGCTGGCAGCTCACTCAAGAGCTTATCTATTACTCTGATTACCTACAGCGGGATATTAAGGTTCCTGCTGACTTCTTCACAGACTTAGCGAGCGTTCCACGTGTTGCTCGTTGGCTGGTTCCGGTGGCAAATGCCAAGAATCGCCGCGCTGCTGTTGTGCATGACTATCTCTGTGACTCAGTAATCCAAGCAGCCTACGGAATTACGCAGGCTCAGGCTGATCGTGTATTCCGCGAGGCTAATGAGGTTTGCGGACTTAACACTGTCCAACGCTGGGGCATGTGGCTACCAGTCAGGGTATATCAAGCCTCGAAAGGACTATTCAAATGACCCCAAACTTCCGAAACATCCTACAGATTCTAGCCGCTGTCATCATTGTAGTGGTGCTGACTGTATTCATGACTGGCTGTAGCAACACTATGGCTGTACTGGACGGGGCAACACATGCTTGTGGGAACGTGCATATTGAGGGCTTCTACACTGACACTCAGGGCGATGTGATAGTCGCTAAAGCCCCTGATAACTGGACGCCGGAGCAAGTTAAAGAGTTCTGCGCGGGCGCTCAGTGAGCTCGAACATTTTTGACCCAAACGATTACCAAGAGTTAATAGGTAAGGTCTTTGTTGAGAGTAAGGGCGAGCACATGAAGCTCAGCGGCATCGTTCTGGCGGAAGACGACTGGTACTGGTGGATGACCCCATTAAAGTGGCCCCATTCATCAAAAAACCAGCGGCTTTTGAGTTGCGTTGGGGATCTTGAGCAATGGGGATTCGTTCCCCTTAAGGGATTCGCTAAGTGACCACTATCGCCGCAGATCCTGTGACTGGCGTAATCGCCTACGAGTCAAGGATTACCCGCGGCGACTATATTCTTGATGACGATTGCGACAAATGTGTCATAAGGGACGGAATAGCATTCTTCGTCGCTGGTGACGTGGCCCACGAGCAGCAGTTCATCGACCAATACCCAGACGGCAAGATTGATAAACACGCTGACCTAGACGCATTCGTTGTTATCGACGGGCAAGTAAACCTTGCTGGCGTTGAGGAAGGCCGCATCTGGTCAATGCCCCTGAACAAGCCTTACGCAATCGGCGTAGGTGGCCCAATCGCTGTTGGCGCAATGGCTTACGGCGCATCAGTTGAAGACGCTGTGCAGATTGCCATTGACCACACTCAATCATCTGGCGGCAAGGTCAGGACATTCAAGCTATAAACGATTGACCGAGCTTGTGAAGAAACAACTCCCATACAGCGGGATCCATGTCTCTGTCACCAGCTTCCCACTTCTGCCAAGCATTTAAGGTCTTATAAACCATCAGCGCAGCCTGGGATTGGGTAAGGCCCGCATTAGCACGGGCCGCCTTGATTTGTTCGGGTGTTGGGGATTTCATGCGTATCTAGCCCTCGCTCGCTCGCTCATCTCGATTGTAATGGGTGATTACTTTTCGCAAGCGTCTGAATATGCGCGGGCTACTTCTTCGGCAATAAACCATGCCAGAGCATTAAGCACCTGCTCGGAATTGTCGGAGTCGTTATAGATTGCCTCTGCTACTTCTGATTGGCTGTAATCGCCATTTAAGCAGTTAAAGCCCGCGATCATTTCAAGCGCGCCAGATTGTCCGAATTCTTTTGCCATTTCTTCTGCGTAATCCATGATTGCCTTGCGGTGCTTTTTGGCGAATTCCACAGTATCTGTGTAGTAGATGAAACCGTGAAAGCCTCCATCTATGCCGTGGTTTGCGATGTCGATGGCTGACTCCTTGAATGATTCAGCGCCTCCAAGTTGTATTACTACTGCGTCAATCAGTGTCTCGCTGATGTTTGATTGTGCTTTGAATGTTGAAATCTTCATGGTCTATCTCCTGAGTTTTCGTTGTTTGTAATGGGCCATCCGCGGGTTGGTTAAAGCTCGCCGCGACGTCGTAGAGCAATCGCGTGCAACGCTATGTGGATTGGACGCATGTACTTGCTAGGCGATCCCATCGATGCGCGGATCCACTCGGTGGACTCTTTGTTAATCAGTGCTAGGTATTCTCGGTTGTTCATGGCCTGTCTCTTATCTGGTAACTGCCAATCAGTTACTATGGGATACAGTATACAGACATTGTATATTATGTAAAAGGGATTTAGAGATATTTTCACTGATCTTTTATACAGTAGTTTATCGACACTAGGAACACTGAATGGCTGATTACTACGTAAGCTCCAAGTCCAAACAACAGACTGGCAGAGAGCTTTTCTTTAAAGGCGATGCAAGAACCATCGCTGTTGACTTCAGTACATGGGCAGACGACAACTCAAACGTATCTAGCGTGACCTGGACAACTGAATCTGGTCAGGCGGCAATATCAAGCGAGTCCCTATCAAGCAATGTAGCCACTGCTCTAGTAACAACATCCCAATCAGGTAGCTCAATGATAAAGCTACTCGCTACTGACGGCACTCACTCAATCGCCTTCTACGTAAGAATCTACTCTAAAGATCCTCAATCTATAAGTGATGACTATGGAATGGTTCAGATATAGTCAAAAGTGACAATAATTGGCACAAACTGACATTAATTAGCCCTTTTCACACAATTAGTTGGAAAAACCACAAAAGGATTGGCTGGAATAGGGGGGAAATGTGCCTCAAACACGGGATTATATCAATGTCAGAGCTTTCGGACGCTGTTGATAGGGCAAACCAGCAGGGGAGTGACGATATTGCGCTCAGGGCTCGATGCGGCCTTATACAGCGCTTTATGGATCGCGAGAACGCCAAGACTATACACATGATACTTGACCAGGCTATCGCCACTGGCGACCTGTTGACCATTGAGGCACTAAAGGCTTTGGAGTATGTGGACGCTGCTCCCGAGCTTATGCCCGAGCAAGATATTGAGCACTGACCACAACATATAGTGTTCGGCCCATCCTGATTACCCTCAAACAGCCTAAGTGCTTGATTTCCCTAGAGACACTAATTCCAGTAATTAATATTACCGGAAATAGCGATTCGGGGACACCAGATATGGGGGGGGTACACCCTCTGGGACGAGGACTACGGGGGTGTTGGAGATATTGTCAGACACCTCCCAGACACATTTTCAAAATTTTTTTCAGGTGACTTATGGCATGGGACGGCCCTCCCGGCAGTAACGGCGCTCCGAAGGGGAATAAGAACCAGTCCTCTGGAAAGCCTTGGAAGGACGCTATCAATCGAGCCCTCACGAAGAAGGGTAAGTGTGAGCAGGCTGAAGAACTTTACCTGATCGCTCGTGAGGTTGTTGAGGCGGCACAGGATAGAACAGACCCTAATTTTGCAATGGCGGTGAAGGAGGTTGGTTTACGACTTGATGGAAAGCCAACTGAGCACATCGCGCTTGAGGGAAATACTTCCCAAGCACTTATCGGAATATCCGCAGCTTTTGCTTCGCTTGTCCGAATTACCAACAGCGGAGAGGTTATCGACGGAGAGATTATTATGCCGGATCGATCTTTACTTTCTTCTGAGATATGCGTTGAAGCGGAAGGACTTGGAGAGGGAGTGGATCTTCCAAAGGTGTCGGGAGGTTCAGGAGAACCCTAACGGTCGGATTGATATCTGGGCGCGTGAACATTACAAGTCCACGATTATCACTTTTGGCAAGAACATTCAGGACATTCTCGCGAGTCATGGGGAAGACCCTTTGCCTGAGTGGAATGGTCGAGAAGTCACGATAGGTATCTTTTCGTTCAACCGTCCTGCTGCGAAGAAGTTTCTAAGACAGATCAAAGTTGAGTTCGAGGACAACCAAGAACTTAAACTTTTATTCCCCGATGTGTTGTATCAAAACCCTCGCAAGGAGTCCTCCAAGTGGTCGGACGATGAGGGGTTGGTAGTAAAACGAAAATCCAACCCTCGCGAGGCGACAATTGAAGCCTCTGGTTTGGTGGATGGTCAGCCTACGGGGATGCACTACGTCATCAGGTCTTATGACGACGTGGTGACTCTTGAATCTGCCCGTTCGGTAGAGATGATCAAGAAAACCACCCAGGCATGGGGCTTGAGTCTTTCCCTCGGCACTGAGGGCGGGTTTGACCGTTACGCCGGGACTTTTTACGCCGACGGGGATACTTACTCAGACATTATTGAAAGGGGTGGGGCAATTCCCAGAATCCACCCAGCGACGGATAACGGACTTTCCACCGGGGAGCCTGTTTTATTTTCTAAAGAGTATTTGGATTCTAAAAAGTTCGCCGGGATTTATGACTTTTCTTGTCAGTATTTATGCGACCCCATCCCCGATGAGAACGCCTACTTCACGAAAGACGATTTCCAGTGGTACGACAAGCCCCCTGAGCATTTAAGGCGCTACGGCGCTTCAGACTACGCTGTGAGCGAGGGTAAGGGCGACTTCACCGAATTGGGAGTTTGCGGGGTCTCCTCTGATGATCATATCTACATTTTAGATTGGTGGTCGGGTCAAACCACGGCAGATGTGTGGATAGACCGTCAAATCGACTTATGCAAAAAGCACAAGCCTACAAAGTGGGCCTCGGAAGCTGGAGTTATCCGAAGGGCCACAGAACCGTTTCTCTTAAAACGAATGAGAGAGCGGAAAGAATACTTCACGATGGAATGGTTTCCAGCCATTTCCGACAAAGCAGCAAACTGCAAATCCTTTCAAGCACGAGCAAAGATGGGGATGGTTCACCTTCCCCGAACTGATTGGGCGCAAGACCTTGTTGCCCAACTCCTCCGATTTCCGAAAAGCCGCCACGACGACAAAGTCGATGTGTGTGGTTTGTTCGGTCGGATGCTGGACGGGATGCACGGCGCATTTGCACCAAGCGAACCCAAATTGAGACTGGTTTCTGATTCCTACGGCTTTACCGAGGAAGCGGAACAGGAATGGAAAACGGCATGATGAAAGAGGACGGTAAGTGATTACACCGAAAGAGCAGGTAGAGCGGTTTCTAAACGACACTGACTATGCCCGCCGTCTGTCTCAGAAATGTCGTGATTACTACGACTCGAAACAGTGGACGGAGGAGGAGGAGAATAAACTCCGCGCCCGTCGTCAGGCTGCGATTGTGGTTAATCGGATTCGCCCGAAGGTTGAGGGGCTTGTTGGGCTTTATGAGTTAAGAAAAACCGACCCCAAAGCCTTCCCCAGAACCCAGAAGCACGAAAAGGCCGCGCACGTCATTACCGATGCGCTCCGGTTTGTGACTGAAAACAATAAATTCGACCTTACTCGCCTAGCCGTCGCCGAGGAGTTTTTCGTCGAAGGTTACGGCGGTGTATTCACTGGAGTTAAAAAGACCCCACGCGGGATTGAGATTGTCATTAATCACATCCCGTGGGACAGAATCTACTTCGACCCCCACTCCAGAAAGAAAGATTTCAAAGATGCCCGTTTCATGGGCATGTGGGTGTGGATGGATGAAGACCAGGCTAAGGACACGTTCAAATTAAGCCAGAAGAAGATTGATGAGATTCTGGACGCGCCTATAGACGGGGAAGAAACCAACGCTGACCGCCCTCGCTGGTCAGTAAGTCGTGAAAGACGGGTCAGGATCGCCATGCACTTCCACATAGTTGGCGGTGTTTGGAAGATGACTGTCTTTTCCGGCGACACAATCATCAAAAAAGAACAAGACTCTCCCTTTGTCGATGAAGACGGAACCCCAATCAACCCGATTGAACTGGTTTCGGCAAATATCGACCGTGATAACAACCGATATGGGGAAGTAGCCAGTTTTCTCTCCCAACAAGACGAGATAAACCACCGAAGAAGCAAGTTTCTACACCATAACTCCACGCGACAGACTTTTGGCAACGCCACAGCGGTAAGTGACGTTGAAAGCGTGAAAAAGGAGCTTAAAAAGCCCGACGGACATATTCAGTTAGAGGCAGGGGCCAAACTTAACGAAGATTTCGGCATTTTACCGACTCAGGATATGAGTCAGGCCCAGTTTAACCTCTATCTCGACGCAAAAAGTGAACTTGATGCGGTTTCTTTCAACGCCCAACTCGCCGGAGAGCGTCAAAGCGGCGAAATGTCCGGTCGGGCGATTGAGAAACTCCAAGCCGCCGGAACCATTGAGCTTAACCGACAGTACGCTTTGTTAAGAGCGTTTGAAAAACGTGTCTATGAGCAAGTTTGGTACAGAGTTAAGCAATTCTGGAACGAAGAAAAGTGGATTCGCGTCACCGACGACCAAGACGATTTGAGATGGGTCGGCCTTAACGCACAGGTCACGGCGCAAACCCTGCTGTTGGAAAACATTCAAGACGAATCTCTCCCATTACAAGCGCGTCAACAGTCAGAGCAGATCCTCCAATTGCTTTTGGAGACTGAAAACCCTCGTCTCAATGAAATTGTCGAAGTCCGCAACCCAACCTCCGAGTTGGACGTGGACATCATCATCGACCAATCCCTCGATGTCATAAACATCCAGCAAGAGCAGTTCGAGCTTATCGCGACCTTCGCTCAGAAGGGAGATATTGACGTGATCGAGTTGATCGAACTGTCTCAACTTCGAGGGAAGGACGACCTTATCAAGAAATTGGAGAAACGCCGCGCAGCACAAGCTCAGGCCGAGCAAGCGGCACTCCAGCAAGACAAAGAAATCGAATTGGCAGAAAAGACCGTAGAGCTTGTTCACAAGAAAGCGGAAACAGCCAATATCGAAGCGGATACCCTATCAAAGCACATAGGGGCAATTACTCAGCAGTTAGAGAATCAACAGATTCAGAGAAACCCTGATAAGAATCCGCAAGTAAGCGTTTAGTAGTTCCGTCGCCGGGAGTTCGGGCGTAAGTGGTCGCCGCACGTAATCGGGTGTTAGGTAGGAAAAGATGACAGACGAAGATACTGATGTTTTTGATGACGTTGAGGAAGACGTTGAAGTAGAGACCGAAACCGAGACCGAAACTGATGTAAAGGATGAGTCGAAAGACAAACCCAAAGAGGAAGCATCAACCTCTGAAGACGAAAGTAACGATGTTGTCGGACTTAGAAAGGCAGTCCAGCGCGAACGAGAGCGTCGCCAGAAAGCCGAAGCACAACTCAAGAAGCAGGAAGCACCCCCTAAAAAGGTTCCTGACCCAGTCACAGACCCTCACGCATTTACAAACCATGTGTCGAGCGAAACTGACATCAAAATCCTCAGGCTAAAGATCGAACAGTCTCAGGAAATGATGCGCGACCTTCACGATGATTACGATGAGTCTGAGAAAGTATTTATCTCGCTCATTTCCGATGAAGACGGAAACATCACTGACAGAAAACTTCTTGATCAATTCAATGCCTCGGTATCCCCGGCGAAGTTTGCTTACAACAAAGTTAAAGAGCACAAAAAATTCCTCGAACGAACCTCTGATGATTACGAAAAGAAAATTAGAGATGACGAGAGGAAGCGACTTTTGGCTGAGTTGGAATCAAAAGGTCTCGATGCGACAGATTTGCCTGACTTCACTAATGCAGCGGCATCTGGCTCGAACACCGACCCCTTAGATAAGGACACAGGAGATCGTATAGATGCCTTCGATGACTAACGAGGCACTAAATGACATCAGCAACAATCAATTCGGGTAATAAAACTACCCGATTCCAGAAAGAAGTCCGACGCGAATACGTTCGTGACGGCGTTTACGGAGATGCGATCGGCAACGATATCAACTCCATCATCCAGACAAACAAGAACCTGAAGAAAATCTCCATCCCTCTCGTCGGCAAAGTCGGCGGGGCTGGTGTAACTGGTTCTTCGCAATTGTCCGGTAGTGAGCAGCCACTCTCTAACTACGCTCAAACAATGCAACCGACGTATTACCGTCAGGGTGTTTTGGTTGATAACGAAGAAAACGAGCTGGCTGAATTTGATCTGTTCCAAGAAGCACGTCCTGCCCTGATGGATTGGGCGATGGAGCTTAAGCGCGACCAGATCACTCAGGCGCTCGGCGCAATTGAGGCAGGTGGTACGTATTACAACTACGGTGGTACTGGTGGTGCTTACGGCGCAACTGCTGCTTCTGCGACCAACCTGGACACGTGGAACACCAACAACGCTGACCGCATTATCTACGGTAAGACGATCAGCAACTACTCCGCTGGCGACCACACAGCCTCGCTTTTGAACATTGACACCACCAACGACAAGATGACCGCAGCACTGGTCACTCTTGCCAAGCGTCGTGCCAATCTCGCGCGTCCGAAGATTCGCCCTGTGAAACTCGGTCGAAACAAATCTGCTGTTTACGTCATGTATATCGGTAGTTTTGGTTTCCGCGATCTGAAGCAAGACTCCACTATCGCTCAGGCTAACCGTGAAGCGCGTCCTCGTGATGTGAAAGAAAACCCCATCTTTGCTGATGGCGATCTTTTCTACGATGGCGTGATCATCAAAGAAGTCTGTGATATGGACGTGTTCATTGACGGCGGCGATGCTTCAAACCCGTATTCCGGTGTTTGGGGTGCTGGCGCTGCTGGTGACAGCCTTGCAACAGGTGGTAACGGTGGTACTCGCGTAGGTGTTGCGTTCCTGTGTGGCGCTCAAGCGGTGGCCTTTGTTATGGGTCGCAATGCTGAGTTCAAGCGTCGCAAGGAAGACGATTACGAGCATCTGAACGGTGTTGCTGTTTCTATGAAGCACGACATCAAGAAGACGTTCTACAACAACAAGCAGCACGGCATGGTTACTGTCTTCCATTCAGCCTCGGCTGATGCGTAAGGAGGGCTTATGGCTAGTAATAGACCACTTCCCGGTGATTTAACCGTCACCGGGCAAGACCAAGCCTCGCTTAATGCTTGGCAAGGTAATGTGACCGATCTCACGAACGAACTTCAATCAGACCACGCAACTAACATTGCCGTGATTGCTGCATTGAAAACCGCCGTGAACGCGATCATTACCGCCGCCGCCGCAACTGGCGCAGCAATTGGAGACATTGGAGCAGTTACCTCTGTGACAGCATCTCCAGCCGCGTCACTTTCCAACTCAACAGCACTCACGCTTTTAAGGAGCTAACATGGCTGATTTAACTTATACAGGCACTGGAACCTTTAGGCGTGCAAACACAACCACGCTTGGTAAGGGTGACGCTGGTAGTGTCAAAAACTTCACCTCGGTGATTGAAATTGCCGCTGGTGCAACGGTCGGTCAAACATGGAAGATTGGCCGGATTCCCTCTAACGCCCGACTCACAGGTTCTTGTGAGCTTTATTGGGACGATGTTAGTACAGCATCGCCTGATTTTGACATCGGCCTTGCCTCAGTAAATGGCAATATCACTTCCGACCCCGACGCAGTAAACGACGGTCTGGACGCGGGTACTGCTTCTGCTGGTGTGAAGATGATTAAAACCATCGACAACATCGGCAAACAGGCTTGGGAATATGTCAACGGGCAAACAACAGATCCGGGCGGTGAGCTTGATCTGTATGTGAGCAACACTGTAGCAACGATAGACGACGGCGGCACTTTGGTTGCTGACGTTTATTACACGCTTGACTAACCTCGCAACAAGGATACGGGCCGTAGAGATACGGCCCCGACTTCTCCAACACCCAGAAGTTAGGTACGAAGTAACAGATAACTGCAACGCCAATTGCATTATGTGCCCTCGGGACAAGCACGACAGACCCCACGGCATAATGAATCAGGAAGATTACGAAAGGTCGATTGACGAAGTCGTTAATTTGGGAGCGGAGCAAGTCACCCTCACAGGGTTTGGCGAGCCTTTGCTTGATAAGAATCTCGAAAAGAAAGTGGCCTACGCCAAATCCAAAGGGCTTAGGACTTATTTCATTACCAACGGCTCCCTATTAAGGGCCAGAGCGGAAAAGCTCGCAGAAAGCGGCTTGGACGAACTTAGAATCAGCTTTTACGGTATGTCCGCTTTGACATACGACGCTGTAATGCGCGGCCTCCATTTTGAAAAGACGATGGAGGGAATTCACAAGTTTTTAAGGGTGAGGAAGGGGACGAAAGTCCAACTGTCCTACCTTCAGTTTGACAACAACGAGCCCTATCAAGAGTTCTTGGATTACTGGGAGCCTCTTGTTGACTATGTTGAGGTTTGGAAGCCCCACAACTTCGGAGACGGTCGAGACTACCGACTCAGGGAGGGGGTGAAAAAGTCCTGTGGTAGACCAAAATCAGGCCCGCTCCAGATTCAATGGGACGGCACGGTAATCCCTTGTTGTTATGACTACAACAACGAGATTGTTTTGGGGAACGCCTTCAGGACTCCGGTTATGAGCGTCCTTCACGGGAGTGCTTACAACGACCTCAGAGAAGCGCACGAGACCGGACAGTTTGAGAGATTCCCTTACTGTGATCAGTGCGACCAGCTTTTAGAACATTCTGATTCACTTCTTTACACGAACCGTCACAACCTCCCAAAGAGCGAGGCGGTGAAACTTTCCAACACAGACTTATCGAGGCTTTCTTGAAACGAATTGCAATCGTAGGCGGTACGAAATCGTGGGTAGACGCTCCTTATGAAGATAAATCATGGGAGATTTGGGTAATAGGAAATCAGGTTCAGCAATACGACCACAAACGGGTGGATCTGATCTTTGAGATACACAATGACTTTTCCAACAGAGTGGAAGGGTACGCACAGTGGTTGGCTGATTTCAAATTCCCGATGGTAGTGGGTGAAGGGTTTCCCTGTAAGAACGAATTAACCGAAGTGTTCGACTTCAATAAAGCGCGTGAAATGATGTCGGGGGATTACCTGACTTCAACTCCGTCTTACATGGTCGCCTATGCGCTGTATTCCAGACCAGACCTTGAGGAAATAGGTTTCTGGGGCGTGGATATGGCAGTAGATGACACTGAGTATTTCTACGAGCAGCCCTGTGTCCAACGGTGGATAGGTTTCTGTAGAGGAAGGGGGATAAAAATCACTCTCCCTGATGGCTGTCCTTTGGGTGAGCCGCATTACATGGAAGGGGTGACTGCGAACAAACCAGAACCCCAACACCCGTATTCAGAGCAAGACTTTTTAGCAATGGCGAAACGCCACGCCGATAAGGTCGCACAGATCGACGCGGAATTGTTCACCCTCCAATTAAAGAAAGCCGCACATGACGGGGCTCGTCAGTGCTATCAAAAACTCTCCCAAGTGGGCAGGGCTACCGATGCCGGGCAGCAGTTCGGTGAGTTAATTCAAACGATGAGGACTTTATGAAATTCCAATATGTAGGTTTTGGGGAATCCCCGCCTGTAACGATCAACTACATGAGCAAATTCGAGTTCACGCTGAACGGCCCCGCTGTTGATGTCACGGACAAAGAAGTGCTCGCAAAGATCGTTGGGCACAGTTGCTTTAAATGCGTGAGCGAAGAAAAAACAGAAGCGCCAAAGAAAATGGGTCGTCCTAAAAAGGTTGCCGATTAACAGTGGCAACACTCGCCCAAGTCCGAAACACGGCTGCTGGCTTACTGGGTCGGCACACGCCAGGTCAGGCCATTAACAATGCCCTCCTGATTGAGCTAAACCTCTGCTATGACCGCGTGTATGCGCGTCTAAAAGCAAAGCGGCTGAATACGTGGTCGAGTGCGGCGAATACCGTCATTCCCGACGAGGTAGCCGATCAGGTTGCAGCGATGATGGCGTTTTCCGCAACGGGCCAGTTTGCCGTTTCTGAGGAAAAGATGAACCGCATTCGGGAGAAGAACCGCACGGCAATTTCGGAAATCATGGATGTTGTGAATCCAAAATACGATTCTTTGGACTCTCCAGAAGACTTCTAGTGGCCTACTTACCCGTAAGACTTGCAGGTGGCACTCACAGGCACACCGACTTGAGCCTGTCCGCACAAAGGACGATTAACTTCTTTCCACAACATCAGGAAGCGGGGAATGAAAAGTCTCCCTTTGTTCTTGAGTCGTTCTACGGATTGAAGTCTTTCGCAAGTGGGACAGGACTTGATAGGGGCATGTTTGAGCACCTTGGAGTGCTCTACAAGCTCTCTGGGACAACCTTGTACTCTGTGTCCTCTGCTGGCGCTCTAACGTCTCTAGGGACGATACCGGGCGACTCACGCGCAGTCTTCGACGGGCTTGGCTCCAGTGTCGTAATTACGGCTGACGGTGTGGCGTATGAGTGGGATGGAGCAACATTAACAGCAGGAACAGACCCCGACTTTGAAACGCCCAACACAGTAACGGTCATTAACAACCAAGCCATTTATGACGGCGGCGGGACTAATGGTAGGTTTGTGGTTTCTGACGTGGGCCTTCCGCTTGATCTAAACGCATTGAATTACGGAACCGCTGAGTCAAAGGCTGATGCCTTGATTCGCCCCTTCGCCTTGGGGACGGTGGTTTATATGTTCGGAAGCAAAACCATTGAACAATGGTGGAACAACGGAACCGGAAACCCGCCATTCCAGAGAATTGAAGACGGCACAATCGCCGTTGGTCTTGGGGCGCAAAACTCCATTGCGAACGATGACGAGTTTATCTACTTCTTCGGAGACGATAACCAAGTTTATTTGTTAAACAGCACCGTCCCGACTCCTCTATTCCCCCTGACCATCGTTCGCGAGATTAGAAAGTTCTCCGTCAAATCTGACGCGATTGGCTGGACGATGCAAATAGACGGACAGTGGTTTTACGTCCTGAAGTTCCCAACAGCAGACCGGACATTTGTTTACCCAAGAGGGATTAGGCGAGACGTTTTGGGTGAGGTGTTTGAACTTTCCTCTGGAGTGGACGGTGGAAGGTATCTGGGAAACAGCTACGCCTTCGCTTTTAACAAGCATCTAGTCGCTGACGAGTCTGGAAACATTCTTGAGCTTGACGAGGACACCTACACCGAGAACGGCGAGGTGATACGCAGAACGCGAACGATGGCCCCGATTCATGGCGGCTTGTTTGGAAAGCCCGGAAAAGAGATTGAGATAAGCACCTTTAGGCTTATTGGCGCTACGGGAAAAGGACTTACCTCTGGTCAGGGCTCAGATCCCGAAGTGATTCTCCAGTTCTCCCAAGACGGCGAAAACTTCTCCACAGAGATTCGCGGAGACGTGGGACGACTTGGGGTTAAGACAGTGATTGATTTTGAGATAGGCCAGTCTTTCGAGACGTGGGTATTCAGGATCACATCAACAGACCCCGTGTATTCAAATTGGCACTCTGCCGGAATCGAGGCTTGGATAGGAACATAAATGTCAATTCAAAACCCGGCCCCGCAGAAAATACCAACCGCATTATTTGTCAGCCCAGAAGCCAAGTCGTACCTGTTAAAGCAAAAAGAAACACTGAGGCTTTTAACGCTTACCGTTGATTCTCTGACCGATGGCTCTAGCGCGGACGCTCTACACCACCATTCTGGCTCAATCGCCGCACGGGTAGCCCTGAGAGTATGATACGACTCGATGCAACAACCAAGACGCTTGAGGTAGACCTTACCTCGGCAGTCACTACAACGCAGCTCCCGTTCACCGCTCATTACTCAGACATCAACACTTCAACTGCTTTATTAACAGCGGCTGGTGAGTCTGACGGAGCTACTAACAACACAACGGCGGTTACTCTTGTTTCTGCTCCGGCAGCCAGCACAACGCGCAAGATAGATTATGTCTCTATCTACAACGCTGACACGGTTGCCGCAGAAGTTACTGTTCAGCTTAACAATAACTCCACGCTCCGAGTAATCACCAAGCAGACAGTCCAACCAGGGGAGACTCTTGAATACGTCGATGGCGTAGGCTGGGGTCTCGCTGGAAAAAAAAACGAAATTATTTCGACGCTGAATAGCACCACCGCGACACTTGCTGGATCAGGGACATTCACCGGAACCGGAGAGCAGAACGACAAACCCGATTTGTTCGTTATGTGCATCTCTGACGTTTCGGGAACTTTGTTCTTCGATTTTTCCAACGACGGGACGAACTGGGACTCTACTTACCCAACAGCGGGCTTTGTTTGCTCGGCTGGTGTCCCTGAGGTTCATGAGGCGGTAAAGGCGGGGCGGTATTTCCGAGTCCGATACGTCAACGACTCAGTTGCCCAGTCTTATTTCAGGCTGACCACCTACTACGGGACGTACAGCGACCTTACGGCACCGCTTAACCAGTCGATTGCCCGTGATGCCGATGCCTCGGTAGTAAGGCCCACAAACTCGCAGGACGAGATTTCAATCGGTCTGCGTAGCGGGGTTTATCAGTTCAACAAGTTTGGCTACAAGACGAACAGCACCGCAGCAGGAGGGCAGGAAGTTGTTTGGCCTCTCTCTACTGCTGCTCTTACGATTTTAACCACCGCAAGCACGTACACAATCACTTATGACGGTACTGCTGGTGGTTCTACTGATGGCGCAAGCACTACGGGCGCAACAGTTCTGCTTTTCGATCACATCGACGAGAACGGTGAGCGGGAGCAAATAACCCACACTCTCGGGACTGATGGAAGTGACGAGACTGCGTTTACAGGACTTGGGATTAACCGCTGCGTCGTGACTTCCAGTGGTACGAACGATGTCAACGTCAGCGATATAACGATCACCGCCACGACAGGTGGAAGTAATCAAGCCTTCATCCCCGCTGGAGAGGGCGTTACTCAGCAATTGATTTTCCATGTCCCGACTAATGCAAGGGCTTTGGCGAAATTGCTCTACGTACGCTGCAACAAACTATCAGGAAGTAGCCCCGTAGTGACTTTCTACGGCTGGGTCTACAACCGAACCGTGGACTCCAAATTTCTTGTCTACCGAGAAACCCTGAGAACTGCGGATGATCGGCTAATTAACTTGATCGACCCGTGCAACTTCCCCCTATCTGCTGGCGATGTGTTCTATCTCACGATGGACACGGACACTAACAACACGGTTGCGGAAACACGGGCCAGCTTCAACATTTACAACAACGCTTAACTTAGATGCAATTTCATAGGCAGAGATATGGATGAACTAGAAGACAGAGATATCTACGGAAACATTGACGGGACTATTAATGTTACTGGCTCCCGTCCTACTCCAGTGGATGTCAATGCCAACATTATCGACCTTGCCACGCTCGGCGCTGCTTCCGACGGTGGAGTGAGCGCGTCTGGAACCTATTCAGGTGGAAGCTCTGGAGTGGGCGGTGGTGTTTCTGTCCCCGGTAATATTACGGCTCAGGTCGAGCCCTTTGTTAAGGCAGAGCTTGCGCGGATTCAGGAGCTTTACGACAAGGGGTTAATAAGCCCCCAACAGAAAGCGGTCAGAGAGGCGCAGGTAATCGGTGACGGGGCTTTTGCGCTCGGGATGGGTGCTGAAGAAGTCGCCAAGGCTGTTAATGCCGTTTACAAGACTTACGGTGTCGATGCCAAATTCGATGGGACTTCGGTTGTCAACCCGAACGGCAGTGTCAACGTCGCCGAAAATCCCAATATCGGCCTTGTCTCTCGACAGCTCGGAGACATTAAGACCGACAGCGTTCCTAAATCATCTTCTATTATTGATGCGGTGTCAGCGGGTATTAGTGTTGTCGGGGCCATTGGGGGTTCAGGGGGTGGCAGCGATACGAAGCCTGCAACCACGCCTCCTGTTACCACGCCCCCATCAACAGCTACGGCAGCGCCCCAAGGGATAACTATTGGGAACGGCTCTGGAAACACCCCTCCAGGTTATGCTGATAGCCCAACCCTGGCTGAATTGGGCGCGAATAACGCGACAACTCCTGTCAATACCCCCACTACAACCCCGACGACAAATCCCGTCACCACGCCAGACCCGAATAAAAACTATTCGCTGAGTGATCTGCCTGTAACCATTGGCGACGGTGCTGGCACATTGCCGCCCGGTTACGCCGACAGCCCTGCCGCGCCAACCACGGACAACACCACCAACAATGGTGCTCAAACTGACGAGCAAAGAATTGGCGAAATCATCCAGTCCGAAATGGACGATGTTGCCAAGAAGGAGGCGCTGCAAAACCTCGCAGACGAGAAGGGCATTAGCATGTCCGACCTCGGCGTTATAGCTGCTGCAACCTTTGGCGCTGCTGTTATCGGCAATCTGTTTGGCGGTAACGGTTCTGGGGGCAATGGCTCTGGCGGTAACGGAGCAACCGACAATGGCGGTACGACCACGGACAACGCCAACAACAATGGTGGAGACGCGGGCGGAACCGACTGGGCATCAATTATCGCTGGTGCTGGCTCAATTTTGAGCGCTTGGCTTGGATACAAGGCGGCGGGCGATGCGGCTGACGCGCAGGCGGCGGCGGCTAATCGGGCTCTGGATATCTTTGAAAAGAACGCCGGAATCGCCACCACCAAGATAAACGAATCCACTAACACCGCATTGAGCCAAATTGCCGTTGGTGCAGATGCCTCTAAAAAGAACATCACCGATTCATCACAGGCCGCGCGAGACGTTCTGTATAAAGGCGGGAATGTAGCTCGCGATGACATTATCTCTGCCCGAGATAGCGCTACCCAAACCCTGCTCGATGCCTTTGGGTTACAGAAGGACGAAATCAACGCCACCGCCATTGCGTCAAGTGCTTTGGTTAGTGCTGCGCGAGAGAAATCAGTCGCAGCACTGACAAGCGGCTTCCGCGATGCGATTGCAGGTGTTGAGTCCGCGCGAGACCTGTCCAACAAAATCATTCAGGACTCGACAGACACCGCAGAGGGGAAGATAGACATAGCCCGTGCCGGTGCTATCGCAGCACAGGATCGCGGCCTAGCGGCTATCAGAAGCGACTTCCAGCCCTATCTGGATGCCGGAAAAGTCACGGTTGAGGGACTTGAGAAGTTAATCAACGACCCCCAGACGCAGAGAGATTTCATCCTCAACAATCCTTACTTCGATGAGTTTGCAAACCAGACCGAAAGACGGCTGTTGGCGAATCAGACCGCGAAGGGTCGGGTCGGGACTGGCGAGACAGGGCTTGAGTTGAGAAACAGACTTCTTGAGTACGGGAATCAGCTATTAAACACCGCCATTGCCCAAAGGCAGGCATTGGTAAATACCGGAATCAATGCGGCGGCTAATGTCGGGAATGCCGAGATTGCCAGAGCGAACGCTGTTGCAGGAATTGAAAAAGCGGCGGGAGAAAGCCTTGCACAACTCGTCCAGACCGCAGGCATTAATAAAGCCAACATCACCACTAATGCCGGGAACACTATTGCCAATCTTAGCACTCAACAGGGTCAGGCCGTTGCGGACACTGAAACTCAGGCGGGCAAAGACTTGGCGACGATTGAATCCAATCGCGGAACCAATGTCGCTACGCTCACAGGTAACAGCGCCTCTCAGATTGCGAATGTTGGAATCACAGCGGGCAACAATCTGGCGACCATAGCAACCAGCACGGCAGGAAAACTCGCAGATTCATATACAACCGAAGGCACTAATCTCGCCAACATCAACACCGCAGCAACCAATGCCTCGGCTGGTCTTGAGGCGAACCGCGGGATCAACGAGGCCAACATCCTTACTGGTAACGCAGCCAACACCGCCGATGTGGTTCTGGGACAAGGTAACGCCACCGCAGCCGGAACGATTGGTCAGGCAGATCAGTTAAAGAACGGCCTTCTGGATCTCGCGACGATCGCCATCAACCCAACCAAATTCAATGTTTCTGGAGTAAACGCCTAATGCCTTTGGACGCGCGTATCCCCCTGTCTGGTAATTCGCCCAGTTTCTCCCAGCCTCTTGTTCAGTTGGGATTGAGCCAAAGACAGAACAGATTGGACGAAAGCAACTTAGCCTCGGCTGCGCAGTCTCGTGAGCTTGGCGCTCAGACCATGCAGCTAAACAACCAAACCATGCGGTCGAACAGCCAAACACTTGAGCAGCGTCAGAGAGAGCTTGATGCCAATGCCATGAACGCGATTGTCCTCGATATGGGAACGATGAAAGCCCTTCTCGATTCCGGCGAAGTGAAAACAGCCGGACAGGTTGGTATGGGCATTCGGCAAAGACTCATTGAAGCTGGGGAGGACGCATCTCGCTTCGAGGGGATTCTTCAGGGCATGGCGAATAACCCGCAAGCGGCCTCGGATTTCTTAGGGCAAGCGGTGAACGCAATGAAGCCCAAGGTGGAATCTTTGCTGACTCGTTCTGGAGCAAAACCGCCGGAGCCCAAGATACTAAACGACAGTCAGGTTTCTCCGCGGGGGCAGATTTTTGAAATGTCCCCTACCGGAGTTGTGACAGCCAAAGACGTTCCGGGCTTTAAAGCTGAAGCTGCCCCGAGCAAGAGAAGCATTCTGCAAAGAGTGCTCCCGACTGGTGAAATCCAAAGCATTCAATCTGATGGAGAGGGAAACTTTTTCGATCTTGAAAACAATCCTATTTCCGTCAGGGCGAACGAGCGGCTTATCGACAGCAACAGCTTGAGCGGTAGCACTGAGGATCTTGGGCTTGGGAATAATGAACTCACTCAGCTTCGGGATGCGGAAGTTGCAGCCAAGACCTTTATAGCAACCGCAGGGGATGCGCTAGACCTGCTCGCAAACACTCCAGACATAAACACATTCGTCGCCAAGGCCGCATCTGTTGTGAACAGTCTCCAACAGGAAGCAAAGGCGATTGGTCGCGCATTTGATATTGAGATAGACGAAAGCCTTCTTGACCCCGCCACGCACTCGGCAACATTCGACGATCTGGGCATTAAGAATGTTCAGATGCGAAGTCTTATCACTTCTCTTGCTTACCAAGCCGCAGCGGCATCAGGGCAGACAAGCAGAAGTGTTTCAGATAGAGACGTGCGCCGATTCATCGACGAGATTGGTGCTAATTCTGCTGACCCGAGAGCCTTTGAGCAATCCATTATGGATGTGGCAAGTCGGGTAGCGCGTGGCTTTGAGATTAATTACTCAACCAGGGCGCGAAAGGACTACGAAGGAGATTTGGGCCTTGGCTCGATCGGGGGCAAAAAACCACTCGATGTGAAGGCTTTGTCCGATGAGGAATTATTCAACTAATGACCGACGCTCTCAGCAAGCAAGCCAAGTGGCAGGAAATAGCCAACAGGGGGTTACAAGATAAATTCGACCCCCAGACTCGGGCGAAATTTGACGAAGCGGTTAGGCGCGGCCTGATTCAGTTTCCAAACCAGCAGGCAGCGAACGAGCCTCCCGTTGTAAGAAGCACCGAGACCGTTGGCGCTGTACCCAACTCCTTATCTGGGCCTGATCAACCAGCGCCGAAACAAAAACCCAAAACGTCGTTCGCTCAAAATGTAGTGGGTATTGGCGACGCAGCATTAACTCTGGCGCGAGGCATGGTCGGTGTTCCTGCTGGCGGTGTCTTGGGCTTAATGAAAGCCGCTAAGGATTTCATCACCGGAGAGGACGACCCGCTAAAGGCTGGCGCTGAAAGGTCTCAGCGAGTGCAGGGAGCGATCACTGGGGAACCATTTACCGAGGCGGGAAAAGACGCTCTAAACATGGTGTCCGAGCCCTTCAAGGTTTTGGGCGATGCCGCTCAATATGCCGGAGAAAAGACGTTAGACGCGACCGACAGCCCAGCCTTGGCGACTATCGCACAGACCGCTATTGAATCCGCTCCGATGCTGCTTGGGGCCAGAGGGAAGGGCAAGACCATTTCCGAGAGAAACGTCGATGTAAACAGCGTCATTCAAGAAACAAAGGCCGCTGGCCTCGATGTTGGCGCTCCAATAGTTCGCCAGCGAGAGCAATTAGTTGAGTCGGGAAAAACGCAAACAGGCGGGCAGGCCAACAAAGCACAAGACTTTAGTTTGATTCAGGGGGCATTGCAAAAGGCTAGAACCCAAACAGAGGCATTTGTTCAGAACATTTACTTCGATGCCAAGCGAAAAGATGCCGCAGTCAATACTTTTCAAGTAAAGGAACTGCGAAATGAAGTCAATTCCGCTCTCGATGAATTCATCATAGGAAAAGAAATAACACCGAAGACAATGGCCTCGCTGGAAAGATTGGACAAGATTTCAGAGGGCGGGCTGTCCACTCCGGTTGAGATACGAGAGTTGATGAAGTTCCGCATCGCGAATAACCGTCTGAGAGGATCTGACCCCACCGACAATGCTGGACTGGCAATTATCAACGGACAGGTTGATGCCTACCTTCAGGCGCAGGTAACGAAGGACATGGTTAGTGGCGATAAGACCGCCATAGCCAAATGGCAAGAAGCGTTCGAGGGAACCAAAGAATTCAAGGAAATGTTCGACGCGAACAAAGCCATTAAAAACCTGTCAACGAATCTCGAAGCCACTCCCGAAATGGCAAAGAACTGGATTATGGGCGCTAACTCTGTTGGCGCAAAAGCAGAGTCTGGTTTGGTGGTTAAGAGAATCGGGGAAATTATCGGAAAGGACAGTCCCGAGTACAACGTACTACGACAGGAAGTTCTGTTTGATATTGTCGAGCCCCTGCTGAAATCCCAGCCAAACTACAAAGCCTTTGCAGACAACTACGATAAGTTTGTCCGCAACAACATGACTCTTGCGAATGAATTATTCCCTGACTCCGTGGGGGAAATGCTGACACTTCGGCGCTTTGCCTCTGCGCTGGAAAAGGGTAGCGCGCGAGGGCTTGACCTGAACTTAAACCAGACCGTCTCCAGAATCCTGTTTGGTCACGAGATAGCCAAGGGCGCTGTTCGCGTGAACTTGGGCACAAACCTGATGAACATAGCGCGGAGCACAGTCGGCTCATCTCCAAAGCAACTCCTGATCTCAGACTTTACCGGATATGACATAACCAAGCCGCTTTTACCGAAAGCGCCTGGAGCCATCGGAGCTGTAACCCAAACCGCACAACAGAGGGACAAGTAATGTCTTGGTCGCCAATTAGTCTAGCCACACCCCAATACCAAAACCCCGACAACAACACCCCGTATTCTGGTGCTGTCCTAAAGGCGTATTTAAAGGGAACAACGACCGCGACCCCTATGGCGACAGATGCCACAGGAGCTACGACATTTACCTCTGTAGCACTGAACTCCGCAGGATACCCCGAGCACCTTGGGGCTATTATCATCCCTCATATAGACAGGGCTTATAAGCTGGCCCTGTACGCTGATCAGACGGCGGCAGATGCCAATACTCCGGCGATCTGGACTATTGACGGCCTCTACCCATTGACCGTGAGCGGCTCATTCACCACCGAGGACGCTGTTAGCAACGGCGTAACCTCTGTGCTTAACGTGACCCACGAGACCACGGGAACCCCTGTTGCTGGAATTGGTAGCTCGGTGTCTTTGATTACCGAGACTGCCGACAACAACAACGAGACAGGGACTATATTGGCTTCTGTCTCAACAGACGTTTCAAGCGGGGCAGAGGACTTCGACTTTGTTTTAAGTTTGATGGAGGCTGGCGCTGCTGCTGCCGAGCGATTCAGAGTCACTTCTTCTGGTGTGGTAACGGCATCGGGAATGACTTTCGGAGACGCTTTAACCTCCGGTCATTTGGGCCAGTTTGCCGCCACTACTTCATTGCAACTGAAGGGTGTTATCTCTGACGAGACAGGATCTGGCGCTTTGGTCTTTGCAGACTCCCCAGCGCTTATTACTCCTGATTTAGGCATTCCGTCTGCCATAGACATATCCAATGCGTCTGGAACCGTGACAAATCTGACGCTTGTAACTCCTGCACTAGGAACGCCGACAGCAATCACGCTGACTAACGCCACCGGACTACCTTTAAGCACCGGGGTCACGGGGAACCTTCCAGTCACCAATTTGAACTCGGGCACTTCTGCCTCAAGTTCTACTTATTGGAGAGGGGATGGTACGTGGGCAGCAGTACCGGGAGGGGGCCTTGTTCTGCTCTCCACCACCACGGCAAGCACATCAGCCACAGTCGATATAGAAACCACTTTCGACAGCACTTATGACAAATACGTGCTTGAGATCAGCGGGCTTTATCTAGAGACAGACGGTTCCTACTTAACCTGCCTTCTGAAAATCGGCGGGTCGTATATTTCAACGTCAACGTATTTTTATCATTACGCCACAACAAGCTCAGCCTCTAGTACGCCGGGTGGTGGCAATGCGCCAAACTCATCCAAGGTGGCGCTAATTAGAATGACTCCAGCCCTACTGACCAATGCCGTTTCAGAGACAGAGCTATCTGTTTTCATCGAGAAACCAACCAGTACCACCACTTACAAAAAAATACGGTGGGCTGGTACGGGGATAAACAACAATACACAAGACGTTTATGTAATGAGTGGCAGCGCTGCTAATACTGGAACTGGCGCACTAACCGGCCTCAGATTTGCAGCAAGCGCGGATAACATCATCTCGGGCACATTCAGACTTTACGGAATCAGGAACTCTTAATAATGACCAGATACCACACGACAGCACAAGGAAACGTACCCTTTACTCAAGCGGAAGAAGACGCGAGGGACGCAGAAGAAGCAGCTCGGGCCATTGAAGCCCAAGCAGAGGCCGCATTACAGGCTGAAGAAGCATCAAAACTTACCGGGATAGAAATACTCGGTGTTATGTGTTCTGCTACCAGAAACGATCAAAACGGCCTTGTAGCGGTAGCTTTAGAGTACAACATGAAGCACTCAGCAGGGCAGACCTTGGGTGACACCGTGTTCAAGTTCGAGAACGGCAATACACTCACGATTACTGATTCCAATTTTCCCTCAGTGTACGCAACATGGGCCCCGTTCAGGCAGTCGTTCTTCGCTCCGTAGGGAGTGGCTTTTTCTGAGGCTTGTTGAAAGCCATTCGCTTCAAAGTATCTTCAAAACGATCTTTGTTGCCTTTGGAAGGATTGGCCTTCGCGAAGCCTTTTACATCATCGGCTTCGCGGGCCTCCTCAAGGCTTAGGTATTTTCCGCGGGACATTGTAAATTTCTCCTTCCAAGAACTGCCCAAGCCTCAGTAGTATCTCTGAGGCAACTTGAACGAATTTTTCATTATGGATGCCAACAGCCCTGGGGTCCATCAAATCCAGGCGTTCCAGCCATTGGCGCAAGTTCTCAGAGACCCTTTCGGCCTCTTTCAGGGTTTCTTCTCTCCAAGGGTTGTATCCTATCACGAACTCGAAAATATCAATTTGATTAGAAATTATCTTGTTCCTCAGCTCAATCCCTTCGCTCCTGAGTCTCCAGAGCTCACTGATTGCTGCTTGCCGCTTTTTCCTATTAAAAATTTCAAGCTCAAGGCCGTCGATAGTGGTGGCCCTATCTTCATCTAGATGTTTTGCGGCCCTAAATAAGTTTACCGAGTAAACTACAATCCCGATAAGCGCCACAGCGCTTACAGTAACAGAAGCAACAAAGAGCTCATCCATCGCAACTTCGATTTTCCCAAGCGCGACCAGAACACAAAGTACCAGCGTGAAAATCACTGAAGCTATGAATGCGCCCGCAATGCTCGGAAGACCCATCGGTGCGCGGGTCATTTCCATGGCAAGATCGCGTAGTTTCTTGTAGTAGCCTGTTTCCATGACAGAATCCTACCCCATCCCGCCAAACAGGGGTTAGTCATGTCAAATACTCCTTACTTGAGTCAAGGGGATAATGTCCTCTAAGTTAATCACTGTACCAATTCCAGCCTAAGCAGCCAGTCAACTTATCGCGTTTTAAGTCATTGATTGTATTGATCTGCATTGTGTCATTTTGCCTATTTTGCCATGGCACAATTCCTGCCTTTATCCCAGCAACCACGCGCCTTCCCAGTGATTATAACCGCCTTACTGGGGGTCAAGTGGTCGTCGGTTCAAATCCGTCCGCTCCGACCATTACACGGGGGCTACAGGGAAGTAGCCTTAAACCCGTCTACTTAAATTCTACTTATTTTCTACTTATCCAAGCTCCATGCTTGCCTTTGCCTGAATATATTCCGGCTCTCCAGAGTCCAGATAAATCTTCGTTGTGTCTGCTTTCGTGTGCCCGAGCAGCGCCTGAATTTCGCTTTCTGGCATTCCTCGTTCCTTGTATAGCCTCGCTCCAAGCGACCTGATTTCGTGAAAGGTCGGGGGGTCTGATTCCCAAAGGCCTGAATCTTCCACCGCCTTTGCGAAAAAACGAGTTAGCATGTCGGGCTTAATAGAAACCGAGCTGCCTTTTGCTGGGCTGCGACATATCAGGTTTCGAGAGCCCAAAGACAGGGCCGATATTCTGCACTCCATGAATAGTTTCCGTAATGAAGCGCCAATCCGGATTTCGATCAATGCTCCCGTCTTGCCTCTCACCGCTTTGATCGTTTCCGCGCTGGCCTTCGGTAGTTTCCATGAGCATATAACCTCTCTCGGTTGCAGGGTAATCAGAGCCAATCTCATCGCCCGCTTGAGCCATGCGGGAGCCTCTTTTTCAATGGCGTAGAATTGCTCTAAATCCTTAATTCTATTGCGCTTTCTCTTCGTTTTCTTGGCTATCAGTATACCATCTGCGACGTTGAATTTCCTCATTCCTTTGCCGACTGCGAAGCGGTCAATCAGGCGCAAAAGAAAGGTGGCGTGACGCTTTCCGCCTCCCGAAAATTCGGCGTCTATCAGCTCGTTAAAAAAGCGAATATCAGTGGCGTTGTAGGTGGTCTGCCCGTACTTGCGGAACAGTTTGATCTTGCGTAGCTGCTCGGCTCGGTAACTGTCCGACCAAGTTAATCCAGGGACATGCTCTTTAACATATCTATCCAGCACGTCGCCGAAGGTGGGCCAGCTTGGTTCGAGGATTGACCTGATGGCAAAGTCAGCCTTGGCAAAATGGGCGTTGATTGCTCTCGCCGTGGAATTGGCTTTTTCGAGGTCTTTGCCGAAAGTGTAGGCTTTCTTCAGCTTAGGGTGGACAAGAGACAGGTATCCGCGAGAGTCACGCTTTACGTGCGGCTCCAGATCGCGGTTTTTGGCGTACCTTCTTCTGCCCACTATTTGCATCCCTCGGCCTCCAGAATCCTATCAGCTATCGTATTGCCAGTGGAAGGGGCTTGCAGGTAGACGAACCACAATCCGCCCTCCTTGCATCCGGCTAGTTCGCCTCGCTCAATCCGAGAGATGATCGTGCGGGGGTCGGGCCTTGACCCCTCGGCGTAGTTGCGCTCGATATACTTGCTGACTTTCTGCTTCATCATTCGCTCAGTTGGCTATCAGCCTTCTCCCTTCGGTGGCTCTGGTAGGGGCGTCCAGTGAGTTATCGTTTCGCTCTCATCAACATCATCGACCAGCCATTCGTCCTCCCATATTGCCGTAACGCATGACCGAACCGATGTTTTATAGATGGTGGAAAGTAGATATTGGCCCCATGTTTCCGGCAATCTCTCATCCACGCTTATCCACACGCCCGCTGGTGCTGCGCGGGTTCCGTGAGCCAAATCAGCAGGTATTTCTCCCGCCGCTAATCCTGATGGCATAAATTTCCGCTTCCCGCTCTCGCTATTTGTCATCACAATCTCCATTGTCTGTGCCATGTCATTCAAATACCGGAATAGTCACGACCTTGGTGATTTCCGCTGTGTTGATATCACCAATTCCGATACCGCAGTAAATCTCACCGCCTGAAAACTGCTTCAAGTCCATCCACTGAACTAATCGAATGAAGTTGTCTTCTTGTAGCGTGTAGTCAGACACAACAGGCTCGTATCCAAATGACGCGGGCATCCACTGGTCATAGCTGTTGTTAATGCTAGTAGCTGGCCCGACAAAGAACTCGGCAGGCATTGGCTGCTTCATGTACGGCTCACCGCCGATGATTCCACCGACAAAGATTTTTACCTTCTTTCCAACGTCTTCAGCCTTTGGCGTGTAGCGAATCTCAATCCGTCGGGAGTTGATGAACTCAAGTTTGAATCCAGGCTTCTCGGGTATTGTGTACGCCTTGAATCTTCGGGTAATCGTGCTTTCAAAGAACGGCTCAGAAACAATCCAGTAGGGCAGGTAGCAAATCCCACCCTGACCCCATTCAGTTCCCCAACTGTTGAGGACAATGAAACAGTTTCTTGCATGATCGAATCCGATAAAGGTCATCAGGTGTCCACCGATGGGTGGGTTGGTTGCGCTGACTTTCTGGTAATCATGGAACACCATCGGCCCCTTGAGTCCGTGGAGACTGCTCGTGACCTGCATGGCGAAGGTTGGTAAAAATCCTTCCTGAATCGCTGACCTGATGTTGTGTATTCGCTGGTCAGGATCTTCGTTCAACACCATTGGCTTAACGATAAACTCATAGCGATCTATCCGGTTTTCAAAAGCCTCAATTTCAAGACTCTCAGGTGGTACTGTGAACTCCTTGTCCAAGTCATAAGGATAGGATTCCTCAGTAGGAAACCCGAGCTTGCGACCGACCTTATAAGCGTTTCTGGGGCTGACTCCTGACTCGAACATCCTATTTTCGTAGAGCTTGGTCATCACGTAGGGGTACATTCTGGAGTATTCGGTATTGTCCCCGTTCAATTTCCCAAGATGCTCGACTTGATTGGTGATCCCATTCCACACACAAGTCCCTGCGCTGAGTTGATTCGGCACACTGAGGACTTCATCTGATCGGTTCAGGTACGGAACCAACTGATCTGGAGTAAACGGCGAGACATAGGGAATGTCCCGAAGGTCGGCAACCGAAGGTACAACGCCTGCTATTTCGTAGTTCATGTAATTACCTATTCGTCAGGGGTGCTAGGCTGCTTGCTTTCGAGCAGGAAGTGACTTGAAGAACACCGCCAGTTCCTGTGGATCAACCTGAAAGCAAGCCCACTTCGATTTCATGGATACCGGAACCGATACAGTATGTAACTTCCGAACCAACTCCCCAGGGATCAGAAAAACCTTCTCCACTTCTTGGTTTTCGCAAAGTCCGACACAGACAAAAAAGTCAGCATCTTGGCTCTGTTTTTTAAAGCTGAAACTCCATGCCCGAGAATCGAACCGTTTGGACGTCTTTTTCCTTCTGCTCGTCTTGACGTCCACGCCATACCCAAGGACATCAAAATCAATCTTTGGCTGAAACTTCACTTTGTTAAGATCCACCGCGAACGGAACCATCCGACCGAACAGCAATTCACCATGCGCGGCCAGCTTGTCTTTTGGGCTTCCGTATGTAGACTTGTCGCCAGTTACCGGGACGCCCTTTTCCTTGAGGTACACGTAAACCGTTTGCCAAGGTATTCCGACTTCATCAGCCACGTTGTGCAGATGCTTGTGGCGTGAGTAGCTTTCCGCGCACTGTTCTTTGATGTCCATATTCATCAAAATGGCACCCCCTCAAAATCATCGAATGCCGGAGCTTGACTTTTCCCCTGCGGCGCTGACTGACTGTTTCCTGTTTCTGAACCGGAAGCGCGGGAGTCGAGCATTTGCATGGTGTTTGCAATGATCTTGGTCGAGTATTTCGTAACCCCGTCCTTCTCGTATTTGTCGGTTTTCAGCTTGCCCTCGATGTAGAGCTTTGAACCTTTCTTGACATACTTCTCAACGACCTCCGCCAGCTTCCCGAAGATGGTTATGTTGTGCCACTCGGTATGGCTCTGCTGTTCACCAGTGTTCTTGTCCCTCCACTGCTCGCTGGTGGCTATTGAAAAACTTGCCACCGCGTTGCCGTTGGGCATATACCTAATGGTAGGATCGTCGCCCAGATTTCCAATCAAAATTACTTTATTAATTCCGTTGCTCATGTCTTAACTCCTGATTTGATTTTGGGCCAGCCCCGTGATGTCCTGGCGTCCCGGGTCTAAGATTGTTCAGCGACGACGCATTGAGCCTGTTCTTTGCCGAGCAGTCGCGCATGTTTTCTTTTTGCGATCCTATAAATATATGGGATGGGTTCACGCATTTCGGGTTGTCGCATTTATGACAGGCGTTCATTCCTTTGGGTATCTGCCCGTTAAACAACTCCCAGCCAAGGCGATGAGCAAAGACTGGTGAAGCGAAAACACCGCGAGACAATTTCCCATACCCGTGGTTATCGAGAGTGCCTTTCCACTCCCAGCACTCATTGCCGCCCTTTCGGTCGACATAACTCCAGAACCGAATATGCAAAGGGCTTTTTGTCTCCCTTGATTTGTTGTTGCATGAGATAGAGCAGTATTGCCTCGAATCCCATTGAGAATATGAATCCCTTGGATTCTTGTAGAACTCCCTGCCGCAACATTCGCAATATTTCGAAAACTGGCTTGGTTGTGATGCGCCCAATCCCATTACGCCGCTACCTCACTCAAACACTCATCAATGAAATGGCGCACATCGTCTTCGGTGTTCGCCTTGATGTAGTCAATGGCTTCCTGCGGCATATCCGTTAGTAGTTCTTTAACTGCCAGATCGTCGCCGGTTTCTGCTGCGTCTTCCATTGCAAGCTGAATGTCGGTGAGCTTGTGCCTGCCATCACTTTCCAGCTTGGCGGCAATCGCTTTGAACTTAGTGATTGAGCCTTTCTCGAATGAGTTGTGAAGCGCCGTCCTTACTCCCTCATCCAGCGTCGTTAGAAAACAATACATACAGAGCGCATCGCTGTTTGATATGCACTTGTCGTAATAGGCTTTCTGCTCTGCCGTGTAGCTGTTCATGGTCGGAGTGGTTAGTAGGGGTTCAAAGCCTTCATTCTCGTTCGACATATGGATAGCTTCTTCCATGCGACCAATTTGATAATTCTTGGGCCACGTTTTGAACGCCTGCCGGATTACCGCCTTCTTGGACATTTCTTCTTCGTCGGTTAGCCAAGTCCCCGCACCGTTTCCACCCTCCTTGATTGACTTCTTCCACGTCTCTGACCTGCCACGAATAGACTCCAGCTTTTCCTTGTTCATTATCGTGGTGAGATAATCCCCGCCAGCTTTGGCAACGCAGTAGACTCCAACAATCGGCCCCCTGGTCTCGTCGGTGGCGAACGCATCATAAATGTGAGTCGGCTTGAGTCCTACGCCGTTGTCCGTGAATGTGTCAGACTTTCTGACGACCCGCGCCTGAATCCATTCAATGGAGCCGGTGTTGGTGGCAATGTTGCAAAGCCCCATGTAGCTGGGCTCTAGGAATATCCGCGACTCCCACTTGTTGCCGTTCTTCACGGTACGGGGAATCAGATAAGCCTCCTTGCTCGCCGGATTCAAACTCAATCCGATAGCCGCGACATTCACAACAGCATTCACAAGAGAGTGCGGGGATTCGCTGGCGACCTTCATCAAGTATTCGCTGTTGCGAAGTATCTGGATGGCAAAGTCTGCCTCCTTGTCAAACATCATTCCCGATGGTTTGATCTTGTTGAACTTAGGCTCCGCGAAACGGATTACCTCAGTTAAACTTTTCGGTGCTTGCTCGCTCGCTAATTCGGTCATATCAATCTCCCAATAAGTCCTGCAATTTAACCGGCTGTTCCGGCTGAAATATCTCTCGAAACTTGTCCTCGTCCAGAATCTGCGCCATTACTTGCTCGTCATTCATCATCTTCTTTGCTGTGCGGTCTATTGCTTGTTTGTCTGGGTAGGTCATGGCTTGCCCTCCGCTTTGGCAATTGCTGCTCTTACAGCCTCGCCGACGTTATTGGTTTTGACTTCAGGGTGGTATAATCCGCAATGCTCGTAGCAAAGCTTTAAGGCTTCGTACATATCCTTACTTGCCGCGAATAAGTTGGCGTTCGCCTCGCCGTGAACAATTTCAGCAACACACTCGCCAAATTTGCTCCAGTGGATTTCGTAAATATCGTCTTGTCCATACAGCGGCCCACGACAGACTGCCTTCCACTCGCCCTCTGTAAACTCGCTCATAACGGCTCCCTCGATAGTCTGGACAGCTTCGCCATTTCTGCTGAAATGCTTTTATGATCGTCCATGAATCGACTGTCAGGATCGCTGTCGTCGGTTCCGTCCATCCATTCTGTTGGCTGATTCTCAGATAGGTATTTGTGAATAAGGCCGATCACAGTTTTCCCGACTCTCAGGCAAGCGTCTTGATGTGACTTACAAGGCTTGACGAGTGAATCCGCAATCTCCGCATCTTCAGCGATAGACTTCATAACCTCGTCCGGTGCGTCACTCAGTATTTCCCGAATCAAAGAGGGGACTGTGCAATACCCGCTCATCATTCCAATTCGTGCTGCTTCTTGTGCTTCTGAATAGCTCATATCAATAACCCCGCGATTAACAAAACATAGATAAGGCCGATAAAGCAGATGCCGCCTACTATGTCCTCGATTAGTTGTTTCATCTTCTCTCTCCCGTTGAATCCGCGATGACTCTGAAAAAATGGGGCCATACTTCAGCCCCTAGCTCCTAAGGGTTCGTTAGGCGCGCATTACGTGCGTGTGATTTGCCAGCGCCGCGATATGGCGGACAGTTTCAAATGCCTCGCCGTGGTGATGGCCCGAAACAATGAATGAATAGATAGGGTCTGATGCGTCTCCGCCAATCGCGCTGAAGTGGACATTTGCGCCCCACTTGTTGAGATAGATTGGCATGACAGAGTTGGACTCGATCTCTGTCTCCATCTGGTCAATCTGCTTTACTCCGAACGCCTTAATGAGCAAGCCGCGCTTCACTCCGATTCGCTGCGTGTAGGCTTCGAGTGCGCCCTGTGTGTCAGGGTCGTGCTGAACGAAAAAATCGCATCCCATCTTCATTTCCTCTCTGGTTGGTTTGCCCATCACACTTATGCTTTGTAGGACTATCCCCTACATTCGTGGTGTGGTAGGTTTGGCGTGTATCGTTTTCTACCAATTGGCTCATTGGGCCAGTGATAGGGATTAAAACACAATGTTTTATATAAAACAAGATGTTTTCTGATAAAATTTGCAAATAGTCTGGAAGCCGGAAATTTCGCTCCGGTTTTGGGGGTGCAGTTATGCAGGAACAGGAGAAGTTGCTGTTAAACGGAGATGTTCAGATCGCGCACGAGACAGCGCTGAAAGTTGCCAGTCTCAGTGAGAAAGAGAAATACCAGTTTCTGGGCTATATGGAGGGGCTGGGCGCATCGAGCGCCGAAAGTGTAGGGCAAAGTAGCGAGGGGCTTGTAATCGTCTCCTAGAGGCTGTGAGAGCCCCTGGAATTACTTCCTGCCCTTGAGCAGGGCCTCTAAATACAGTAGCGCCAGCTCCTTGTCGCCATCAGACAAGGCGCTGACCCGTTCTATAATCTTCAAATCAAGCTCTGGGTTGACTGTACCGCCCAGAATCTTGTCTGCCACATCGTAATACTCCTTCGGCAGGCTGTCCCGATAACGCCAATTGTTGTAGCTCTGTAGGCTGTTTGCCCCAAGCAGCTTCGCAATATCCGCGTGCTTGAGTCCTTTGTCCTTTCGGAATCTTTCGAGGGCTTTGAGTCGTTTATCCATGCCGAAATTATCCCATAACCTTTTTGTCTAGGTTAAAACAATATGTGTTGCAGAAAAGAAAACAATATGTTTTAATCTCAGCCATGACACTAGCAGACGAAGTTATTAACAAGTACGGCGGCGTTCAGGCTGTTCAGGCCCGATTCGGTTACAAGCAGCCTATGGCTGTTTACAACTGGCGCATCCGTGGGCTCCCTAAAGACAAGTTAATCGACATTCATCAAGACACTGGCATTCCGCTGGATCGTCTGAATGGTAAGTCGCGGGCTGCTTAGTCCTTTTTATTTGACCAAATCAAGGTTCTCAACACCACTCAACAAGGTTGCGAAGCAATGAGTCAACTAGCCATACCGGTAGATGTAACCCAGAGCGAACTTGACCGAGAGCGCACATTTGGCGGGTCTTTGATGCTTTGCGCCAAGGCCGCTGGATACGATCTGGACAAAGAACTACAGATGGCTCTGGAAGTAGACAAGGGCCAATTCTCCCGCTGGAAAAGCGACTCCGAAGGCATCCACTACAACAAGCTCAAGCGGCTTATGGATGTCTGCGGCAACCACGCTCCAATTCTCTGGATACTGAACGACCTCGGTTATGACATATCCAGCCTTCGTAAGAAAGAATCAGAAACTGAACGGCAGCTTCGGGAAAAAACAGAAGCACTCGAAGAGGCGATGAAAGAAAACGCAATTCTTAGGAGCCTTTACAAATGAAAACCTGCATCGGCTGTAAAGCAAGAAAAGACTCTGTTTGTTTACTCGGTTATCGCACTAAGAAAGCGAAGGTGGATAACCTTTCTTTGCTGGTTCCGACAGGCAACTGTCCCAGACCCACAACCAAGACCGAATTCCACAACCTACTGGACAAGGTTGACCCCGACACTCGCGAACACTTTGGGCTGCTGGCGTGAAGCGGTTTGTGTTTAGCAATGGGTTTGCCGCTGTCAACGACTGGCGACTGGGTATGTGCACATGCACCGCCTCCGCAAGCCGTAGGGCAATCTTCAAGAAGTACCCGCGCCGAGTGGCGCTCAAACTCTGGGAGGCTCGCTGCAAACAGACTGAGAGGGCCAGCCTCATTACTTGGTCAATGGACTGGGTGGTTGCAGCATGAAACCAGTAATCCCTCTCTGGGTACTAGAAAAGCTCGCAGAGGACGCTGAGGCTCGAATACAGATATTGCACGGGACGCTTAAGAGCATCCCCAAAGATTCAGAGTACGCCCACGAGATAGTGTACGCCCACGAGATAGTTGAGTTAATCAGGGGCGAGCAGGACATAGTTGATTTTTTGCGAAGGGAATAGTGTTTGTTTGAAAGGGTGTTGGCCTTCGGGCTGCGGGTCACGGGTATCAGATCAATCCCGTTATAAAAGTTGCTGAATTAACAGCCGTATAGCGAATTGGCCCCCAGCACCCCTCCAAACAAGCATTAAGAGTTTATGCGTAGTGCGGCGTGGAAGGACACGCAAATCAATGAGTGGACAGGCAGCTCGCCCTATCCCCGATCATCCTTCGGGACTCGGATGGTAACGGCCTTGGTTGATTAGAAAACCTGAGCAGGTATCAATCCCTGCCACTACGCGCCTTACACACAAGACACAAAGGCCCAAACGTATTACGTATGAGTCAAAACAGCTTTGCAGGATAACCAGGAATAGAAATGGCAGGGGATTGGATAAAAATTCGCACCGACTTATCAGACGACCCAGATGTCTATCGTTTGTCGGAAATACTGTCCCTTGATTGTCCGACAGTGGTCGGACATTTAGTGGCGTTTTGGGGATGGATGGATAGACACACTGTGGACGGAAAGCGATTAAGCCTGTCCGACAAGGTAATCGATAAGCGAATTTCTTTAGATGGTTTTGCAGCGGCATTGAAAGAAATTGGCTGGCTTGAGGGTGAAAACGGCGATCTTGAGCTTCCTAATTTTGAGCGCCACAACGGTACAAGCGCCAAAGCACGGGCGTTAGAGGCAGAAGCAAAGAGAATCCGACGAGCAGATAAAAATGTCGGACATGAGTCGGACAAAACAACGCCGAAAAGTCCGACCAGAAAAGAGAAGAGAAGAGAAGAAAAAACATATCGGGGGTTTGTTCCTCCGTCCGTTGACGAGGTTCGCACTTACTGTCAACAGCGTGGCAATTCTATCGACCCAGAATCCTTTGTGGATTTCTACCAATCAAAAAACTGGATGATCGGCAAAAACAAAGTGAAGGACTGGGAAGCTTGTGTCCGCACTTGGGAAAAGAATCGCTCTGATAACAAACCAGAATCCTCACGAGGGCTTGAGCTTTGAACCTGAACAACATTGATTTCGAGAAGTACGCACGGGATATGTCGGTTCACGAGGGCGGGAAGATATTTGCTCCGAAGCACTGGGCAGATGGGATTGTTGATCGCCTTGAGCGCGGGGGTAAGCCGTACGGTGACAAGCTCCCGTGGTCGAAAACACATGACCTTGTTCGCTTTCGTCCCGGTGAATTAACCATCTGGGGCGGTATGTCTGGACACAGAAAATCCATGATTCTCGGATGGATTGCTTGCAACTTCGCATTGAATTTCAACTCCACGATTGCGATTGCGAGTTTGGAAATGCAGCCAGAGGAAACGATTCTGCGGATGGCTCGACAGTGTTCGGGAAGGATGCCAACGGTAAACGACGTGGGCGATTTTCTGGAGTGGGCCGACACTCGCATGGCGATCTACGACGAAGTGGACAAGGTGAAGTGGAACCGAATCATCGGCTTTGTTTACTACTGCGCGAAGGAATTAGGGATTGCTCACATCATCATCGACTCACTGACCAAGTGCGGGATTTCAAGCGGTGACGGTGATGGAGAAAAGGAATTTATCGACCGACTCCAGTGGGCCGCAAAAACTCTTGGATGTCATATTCACTTGGTTGCTCACGTCAGAAAGCCTCCAGGCGCTGGCGAAGAATACATCCCCAACAAGTTCGACATTCGTGGCGCGTCTGAAATGACCGACCTGTGCGACAACTTGATTATCTGCTGGAAGGACAAGAAGCGCGAGTCGTTACTGGACAAGGTTGAACAGTTTGGGCGGGATACCTTGGATTTTAAGGATAACGAATATCTCGCGAAGTCCTGCGATCAGAAGTTCATTGTCGCCAAGCAGCGTCACGGATCTTTCGAGGGCGTGTTTAATCTTTGGTTTGACCGACCCTCTCTGCAATTTGTCTCACTGGAAGGCAAGCATCACGACTTCAAATACAAAACTACTTACGAATCGGTGGCCGCATGAAGCACATCAACCAGCTATTGCGCGAGTGTGTCGAGCGCATTGACCGGAAGGTTGCACGAGAGCGTCAGTCACAAGCACACAAGGCAGGTATTGCAGAAGCCAGAAGGATTCTTGCCGAGCCATCAACCTACATTCCGAAGAAGCAGGAGGCAGCATGAGTACAGGATTACACGAAAGCGTTTTGCGCCAGTCAGATCGTTTAAGAACCTATCACCGAACCTGTGCTATGGCTGGGTGTAAAAATAAATTCACTACCAATTACCACTACCAGAAATATTGCAAGACTCCTGAGTGTGATGCCGAGGTTGCAAAGATGCGCTCTGCTATGCGCCCAAAGACGGGACACAAGAAAGCGCCATTACCTGACACAGCACTCTCTGCCAAATTTCTCTCGATGCGATTCTGAGGTAAGTAATGATAGCCAATCAGCAATGTAGGCCATATGACCCGAATCTTTTGGAGTATTGCACCACTGACAATCAGCGGGAGATATACCGAGTTTACGGTGAGTGCGGCTCGG
>Ga0208644_1000257_pt1 | contig 40430 bp, 56 predicted proteins | sample VirMetDEL_Nov_18_FD_184517 | JGI IMG/M metagenome (GOLD analysis project Ga0208644, IMG submission 184517) | Aqueous microbial communities from the Delaware River and Bay under freshwater to marine salinity gradient to study organic matter... | ecosystem: Environmental > Aquatic > Marine >...
CATCGCCACAGACATTGTCCCCGACATAGCCCCCGACATTGCCCTCGACATTGCCCCTGACATTGCCCTCGACATGGCCCTTGACATCGCCCCAGACATCGCCCCAGACATTGCCCTTGACATCGCCCCAGACATCGCCCCAGACATTGCCCCAGACATCGCCCCAGACATTGCCCTCGACATTGCCCTCGACATTGCCCCAGACATGGCCCTTGACATTGCCCCCGACATAGCCCTTGACATCGCCCCAGACGTTGCCATTTATCTCCTTGATGGACTTACCATTCTCAGTAAAGACAATGACCCCCTCAAGGTATTTGATCTGTTCCTCAGTAAACTTAGGCATTTCCTTTCCCCCTTAGATTAACCACAATACAGGCCGAGACTAGCCCAGCCTGTATGATTGTCAATCTGCTATGCAAGGCTGCATCAGGCATTTTGCAGGGTCATGGCCACCTTGACAAGTTCCCGAACCTTGTTCACAAACTCGGGATGCACCTCGATGTCTGTAGATTCAGCCGCCTTTTTGTTCTTGGCCTCAAGGTGCTCCGCAAATTTCAGGAAAGCCTCAAGGTCATTGTACGGCTTGGGTGCAGGGGCAGGCTTGAGCTTATAGAAAGGCTCTTCCTTGCACTCGGTCAAGGTTTCCTTGGCTTGTTCTTTGTTCATCTTGTTGCTGGCATGGGCCACCCAGATGTTTTCTTCCTTGTTCCAGACAAGGACATCCCCAAGATATTTGGCCACCCATTTAGAAAAGGCTTGGGCATGATAAGGGGATGCAGCCTGGAGGCTTGAAAGCCTGGTTGCCCCCCACTCACGCCTCGAAGCTTCATCCGGCTTGCCGATCCAATGTGCAACGATAGAGACGGCAACTGCATGGATTTTATCCTGCAGCCGCCCGGCATCTTTCGCAATGGCAACAATGGCACTGTCAATCTGTTCCGGCTTGTAGGTTTGCATAGCATTTTCCTTTCGCTTGCTCAGTTAAACCATGAAGGGTCACCCGTCGCCGGATGACCCCGAGGGTTTAGCTGGCCCCTAGCCTCTAGGCAAATTGGGTTGGCCCAATCTTTCGGGGTCAGCAAGCCTAAGGAAAACCTTTGGCTCCAATTGTCACGGGCTTTTAACCCGCCTAGATATGTTGACAAACGATACAGCCGCACAGCACCTGATCTCAGGCTGTAATTATGCTCGAACCTAACCTCGCAAGATTAGTGGCACACCCGTTTGCACTATCCGAGTTTACCCTGTTACAGTCACCCCGAACCCTAGGACGTTATGTATAGCAACCTGCATTCACTACCTAGGCAATGCCGGTCCCCTGTTGGCTTAGACAAGGTCGGGGTGCCTTGCCATGCTGGGCCATCTATCAGGGGAGATGGGCAACCCGTCGTTTCTGATGTACCAAAGCTATGATAGGTCAAAACGATAGTCAAGGTTGACGTAACGTCAACTAAGCAACTTTTTTCTAAGTGCCTGAAAACTAAGGAAAAGAAGTGTTTTAGTGGGTGATATGTACCGACCCTGCAAGGGTCAAGAAAAGAAACACTATATAATATATAGGGATAAACCGACCGGTCGGTCGATGAATGTGTAATTGTTCCAATGGGTTATTGTTATGCGAGTGAACGATTAGGTGATACAATAATTTTCTAACCGAACAGTTATTTAACCGAACAGTTATTTAACCGAACAGTTAACCAGGTTGATTGTTCTCTAACCGAACAATTCTAGAACCGAACAGGATGACATGGGAGAGGGTGAACGGTTCGTGGGCAAGGCGGGGGGGTGGCATGAAAAGGGTGAACGGTTCGAGGGCGAGGCAGGGGGTGCCGGGGGTTCCTCTTGCCTGTACAATACACCAAAAAATTATCTCACAAAAATTTGGGGTAAGTAAAAAAAAATACCCACCGGGGTACTTGATACAAGTACACTCGGCGGGCACCCTCTCCCTACTTCTAAGGAGATACCTCTATCTATTATGTATATATACCCCGGGGGGACTGACAATGAAATTGTACCATACTTTTCTGACATGTCAATAGTTACGTTACGTCACTTTGAAAAATCTCTTCTTTGTCGTATTTTTATCTTGACATCTTATTTTTTTTCATGCTATTATTCATTCTGTAATTTATGTGGAGAAGTCCGTGCTTTTCAGTTCTGAACTCACTCGTAACCCAAACAATGTTGTTCGGACCAAATCTCTGTTCCTTGAGCTTTGCTACCTAAACCCAGAGTTTGCTATCTTCACCACTAAGGAAGAAGACCACCACCACAACGGTAAGGTCTATGTTTCTTTGTCGAAGCTTTATCTAAGTATTGTTCCATCTGATCCTACGGAGTATGACTTTTCTCAAGTAGTCTTTGGAAGCTGGCATACTTGGGATGTGATCCGTAGTTCTCCTCAGATAAAACCTTTTTACAATCGTTGGCGGAAAGAAGTAGAAGTAAAGATTAAGTCGAAGGCTATCCAGGCTATTGCCCAAGAAATGGCCGAAGGTGGACGTAGTTCGTTCTCTGCTGCCAAACTTCTGTTAGACCGTGGATGGGTTGAAAAGGATACAGTCTCTGTCGCAAAGAAAAAGCTGATGGAGAAGGAAGAAGAAGAGTTGAACAAGGAAGCTTTGTCCTTGTTGTCTGAGGATGCTGAAAGGCTTGGATTGAAGGTGAACTAATTAAGTATGGCTAAGAAACCTACCATCACAACAATCTCATCTGGGTTTGGTTCCACCACTACCCTTAATAACAACTTTACTGCTCTACGAGACGCCTTCGATAACTTTGTCTCAAGGGATGGTGAAACTCCAAATACAATGACGGCAGACTTGGATATGAACTCCAACAATATCCTGAATGCTGCTAGTCTGTATGTGGATGGTACTGATATTTTTAGTATCATCAATAAAGTAACGGTCAGTACTAGCTCTCCTTCAGGTGGCTCTGACCAAGACATCTGGTTTAAAGTTTCGGCCTAAAGGAGAAATAAATGGCTGCTCTTTCGGATTATTCAGAAAATCTGCTACTTGACTGGTTAATGACGGCAGACTCTGCCACTCGACCAACTGCTTGGTATGTTGCCCTCTATACTGCTGCACCCTCTGATTCGGGTGGTGGTACAGAGGTATCGACCGGTGGCTATGCCCGTCAGTCGGTTTCTTTTACTGTAACTGGGGACACTGCCTCTAACTCTGGTGCTGTTTCGTTCACGGCTTCTGGTGCCAACTATGGGACCGTAACCCATGTTGGTATCTTTGATGCTGTCTCTGCTGGCAATTTGCTGTGGCACGGTGCTATGACGGCTTCGAAGCTTATCGAAGACGGGGACACCCTTCAGTTCGATGCCGGGAATATCGACCTCACCCTAGCTTAAGTTAGAGGTCTTTAATGGCTGGCGGCTACCGGATAACAGAGACCGGTGATTTCAGGATCACTGAGTCGTCAGACTCAAGGGTTACTGAAAATATTTTTTTCGGTAATGCTGCTCTGTCTGGTACAGGTACTCTTTCTGCTGTAGTCGTGACGTTTGGCGGCTACCGGATAACAGAGACCGGTGATTTAAGGATCACCGAGTCGTCAGACTCAAGGGTTACTGAAGATATCTTTTTCGGTAATGCTGCTCTGTCTGGTGCAGGTACTCTTTCTGCTGTAGCCGTTTCTTCTGTTATCGGAAATGCTGCTCTTTCGGCAACAGGCAGTAAGATGTCTGTCGGGGAGGCAACGAGGTTTGGTGTTGTTGCTCTATCCGGTGCCGGAACACTAGCAGCCATAGGCTACGATATTGTACCGGCAAGTTTTGCACTAACCGGTACAGGCACTCAAACAGCTTCTGGGGATAGGACCAGACCTGCCGTAACAGCCCTTACAGGTACCGGCACAGAGACAGCTGGTGGGGACAAGATAAAACCGGGTGTCTCTAGTCTATCCGGTGCAGGCACCCAAGCAGCGACGGCCACAAGAACACGAAGTGGGGTCTTCAAGTCTATACTTGACGATGCTGTTATAAGGCTTACAGAGGCTGGTGATACAAGAGTTACAGAAGACGGTGCTGATACCCGTACTATAACCTACAAATACAATGTTGCAGAAGGCTCCGTACAGTTTGATGGGGTACGGATACAACACCCGAGGTTGGCTTGGGTAAACGTAGCAGGAACATGGAAAGCCTCGACCATTTATGTAAAGTACAATGGTTCTTGGAAGCAACCTTTGGCAGTGTATAAAAATATAAGTGGAAGTTGGAAAAGGGTCTACTAAATGGCTAACGTAAAAATCTCAGAACTTACAGCAGCAGCATCAGTAGCTGATGCCAATGAGTTTGAAATCAATGAGGCTGGTACTTCAAAGAAAGTAACAGGAGCACAGATTTCAACCAAGGTTAGAGGGGACATCACTAGCACTGACGTACAGACTGCTGGGGCCTTGATGGACTCTGAGTTGACTAACATTACTGCTGTCAAGGCTTTAGATCAAGGGGTAGCCACAACTGACAGTCCTCAGTTTGCTGGTGTAAACGTAGGTCATGCCACAGATACAACGATCACTCGTACCGGTGCTGGTGTTATTGCAGTTGAAGGTGTAGAGGTAACGACCAACACTGCGACACAGACACTTACCAATAAGACCCTGACTGCCCCGGCAATTTCAAGTCCGACGATGACCGGGACGATACTTGAGGACGTATATACACTCTCTGGAACGACCCCGGCGCTGGACCCTGACAACGGCTCCATCCAGACTTGGACGCTATCCGGCAACTCGACGCCGACGGACAGCCTTTCGGCTGGTGAGTCCGTCACCCTGATGATCGACGATGGCACGGCCTACACGATCACTTGGCCGACAATGACGTGGGTAAACAACGCTGGGTCTGCACCGACACTGGCAGCCAGTGGTTATACTGTCGTGGTTCTGTGGAAGGTATCCACGACCCTCTACGGCGCACTGGTGGGGGATGGCACCTGATGTTGGCTCGTAAACTTATAGGGGCTGGTGGGCAAGGCGGCGAAAGTGTCACGCCACTCACCGACATTACCACTCTGTCTTACTCCAGCGACAGCATGGCTACTACCTCACTCGGCTCCAGAGGCTTGGCGTTCACTGCCGACGGCTTGACTTGCTATATTATGAACCTGACCGCCGGGGATGACGATGTGCTGCAATATGACCTGTCTACCCCGTGGGACTTGTCCACTGGATCATACACCAGCACATCAGGGGCGCTGGCGGAGGGGTCGTCCTTTGAGGACATCTTCTTGAGGCCCGACACTGAGACGACCCTCTACTTAACCGATGGCATAAGCGATACGATCTACCAGTACACTCTGACGGCTGGCGACATCACAACGCTTTCGTATGCAAGTAAATCCTATACAATAACGAGCGGGGCAACACAGCCCAAAGGTATTGTTCTATCACCCAACGGGGAAGCATTGTTTGTTGTTTGCTCCGGTACAGATGCCGTTCACCAGTACACCTTAAGCACAGCTTGGGATATTTCCACCGCATCTTACGATTCGAAGTCGTTTTCAATTGCTTCAGAGGAGGCAAATCCGCAAGCTCTGACAGCCAACTCGGATGGGTCATGCTTCTTTGTAGTTGGCGCAGGTACTGACACAATTTACCAGTACAATCTCAGTACACCTTGGGATGCCTCAACAGCGTCTTACGCCAGCAAATCACTCTCTGTGCTTTCTGAGGAGGGCGGCGCCCGAGGATTGTTTCTTGACCCCTCAAACACACGAATGTTCCTGATTGGGGCAACCAACGACACCGTTTTCAAGTATACCTAGGAGGACGCCAGATGATCTTTCCCTACATATGGCGGTCCACGTCTCATTTTTGGGGTGTGGCACAGGTAGAAACACAACCGGAGTTGAAAAATAATCTGGAGATCACATGATGAAACAGTATGTTAAAATTACCAACGGTAACCCTGAGATTTACACAATTAAGCAACTGTACAAGGATAACCCAAACGTATCTTTCCCAGCTGAGTTGACAGATAAGGCACTCAAGGATCTTAACATCTTTGAGCTTGTCGTTGACGAAATGCCCGCTGTAGATAAAAATGTGCATCACGTTGTTCCCGGCGAATATTACGTCGGTGGAGATGCTAAGTGGCACCGTGGGTGGAACTTGGAACTGAAGGCTGAGGAGACTGTCGCTGCTGTCGTAAGAAATAAACGCAACGCAAAATTGTTTGATTCAGACTGGACGCAGCTTATGGACATACCAGAAAGTGTCCGTATCCCTTGGGCGCAATACCGTCAAGCACTTCGTGATGTTCCACAGCAAGAGGGCTTTCCTCAAAATGTAGTCTGGCCTGTACTCGATCAATAGTGACTCTTTCTTTGGAGCAGTGTAAATGCCACAACTGACTGATGAAGAGGTAGAGGCTCTGAAGAAGTTGATCCCAGTTGCGGACCAGCTTGCTGAAGAAGCTAACTACAGAGCCGCCCAACGACTTGTGTTAAAGACGTGGAGACAGACGATTATTCTTTTGTCAGGTCTTATTGCTGCTGCTTTTATTCTTCGAGACCAACTTGCTAGGCTTTTAGGAGTTGGTAGTTGATGGTTAGGGGTTTAGAACGTCTGTCTATGAACAAAAACTGGAAGTGATGGAATGACCTTTCTCTTTGTTGTCTCTGCTTGCATTACGTTAAATGAAGAACTGAAGTGCATTTCTAAATTGTCCAATGATCTTTATCAAACTGAGGAGGAGTGTGTTGCCCAACTCTCTAACAATCTTTATTATCTTTTAAAAGGTATAGACCAAATGCAAGGTGCAAAACTTTACTGGATGGAAGCCGAGTGTAAACGGATTGATAACGAAGAAGCTTGATGTCAAACCCTGTTGAACAGATCAGGGATGCAGCAGAAGCAGACCTTGTAACCTTTATCAAGCTTGTTGCACCTGAACAAGTGCTAGGACAATGCCATGAGGACGTATGTAATTGGTGGACTCGCCAAGGTGCAAAATCTCATCAACTACTGCTTTATCCCCGAGACCACGGTAAGTCTCGTCTTATTGCCTATAGAGTTGCTTGGGAACTAACCAAAGACCCTACTCTTCGTGTGCTGTATATTTCTGCTACAGCAAATCTCGCAGAGAAACAGCTAGGCTTTATTAAAGGTATCCTGACTTCTAGGGTGTACCAAAGGTACTGGCCAGAGCATGTCAATGCCGAGGAGGGAAAACGGGCCAGGTGGACAACATCAGAGATTATGTTGGATCACCCTAAACGAAAAAAAGAGAATGTTCGAGACCCTTCTATCTTTACTGGCGGGTTGACGACTTCACTGACTGGCCTTCACTGTGATATTGCAGTTCTGGACGATGTTGTCGTTTACGAGAACGCATACACAGGTGAGGGCCGACAGAAGGTGAGTAGCCAATACTCCCTTCTGTCCTCTATCGAAGGGGCAGAAGCAAAGGAGTGGGTGGTTGGTACAAGGTACCACCCGTTAGACCTTTACAACAGTCTTCTTCAAATGTCCGAAGACATCTATGATGATGACGGAGAGAAGGTCAGTGAAGACAATATCTACGAGGTTTTTGAACGACCGGTAGAAAGCTATGGGGATGGCACCGGAGAATTTCTCTGGCCTCGACAGCAAAGAAAAGACGGAAAGTGGTTTGGCTTTGATATGAAGATTCTGGCCAAGAAAAGGGGCCAGTACCTTGACAAGGGCCAGTTCCGAGCACAGTACTACAACGATCCTTCTGATCCAGACAATGTACCGGTCGGCTCTGACAAGTTTCAGTACTATGAACGTAAACATCTGAAGCAGGATGAAGGCTACTGGTACTACCAAGACAGTCGTTTGAATGTCTTTGCTGCCGTTGACTTCGCATTTAGCCTGTCAAAGAAGGCAGACTATACAGCTATCGTCGTAATAGGTATTGACAATTCTGGGAATATCTATATACTTGACATCGACAGATTTAGAACTGACCGTATTTCTGATTACTTTGAACACATACTTCACCTAGTAAACAAGTGGAGCTTCCGTAAAATCAGAGCAGAAGTTACCGTAGCACAGAAAGCTATTGTCCGTCAGTTGAAAGAACTTATCAAGGAGCATGGACTAGCTCTTAGTGTCGATGAGTTCAGACCTAATAACGGGACTAAAGAAGAACGTATTGCAGCTATTCTTGAACCCAGATACGACAACCTTTCTATCTGGCATTACCGAGGTGGTAATATCCAGACACTGGAAGAAGAACTTTCCAGCCGTAATTCACCTCACGATGACGTAAAGGATGCCCTTGCTGCCGTAGTAGACATGGCGGTAAAACCAGCTAAGACATATAACAGGGCAAGAAGAACAAACATAGTCTGGGCTAATAATAGATTCAGAGGTACTGGGTAATGAAAGAAATCAATATTGCAACTATTCTCAACCCGGATACTCTGGCGGTAGAGATAGGCAATCGGTGGTTCCAGTGGAATTCTTATCGCCTGAAGTGGATGGAGCAAAAGAAAGAACTCCGTAACTACTTGTATGCTACGGACACTCGGACCACTTCTAATGTCATGCTTCCCTGGTCTAACTCTACGACCACTCCAAAGCTGACTCAGATCATGGATAACCTCCATGCTAATTACTTTGCTACCTTGTTCCCCCGTCAACAGTGGATGAAGTTTGAGGCTCACTCGGAAGACCCGTTGATTAAAGATAAACGGCAGACTATCCAAGCGTACATGGACACCAAACTCCGTCAGTCCAGTTTCATTAATACTGCTTCTGACCTTCTGTACGATTGGATTCAATATGGAAACTGCTTTGCTACGGTTTCTTGGGAACAAAAATACTTGACAAACGAAGATGGTGAGGTTACTATTGATTATGTTGGCCCTAAGCTTGTTCGTATCTCTCCTTTCGACATTGTATTTAACCCAACTGCTGCTGACTTCAAATCAACACCAAAGATTGTCCGTAGTCTTAAAACCCTCGGTGAACTCAAAAGACTGATTGATGAGAACCCAACAAATAATTTCTACAAGAAAGTTCTTGAACGTAGTCTTGCTGCCCGTACCACAGTTTTGAATAGTGGGGATGAACGGTACAAAGACGATGGGTTTGTAGCAGATGGCTTCAGCAACATCCGTCACTACTACGAATCAGACTATGTAGAAATCCTGACGTTCTACGGTGATGTCTACGACAAGGAAGCCGGTAAGCTTCATACAAATCGGATCATTACCATTGTAGACAGGGCATACGTTCTGGACAATGCTCAGAATCCTAGCTGGCTTGCAGGCTCACCTGTGTACCATGCAGGGTGGAGGGACCGACCGGATAACCTCTACTCTATGGGACCACTAGATAATCTCGTAGGTATGCAGTACCGGATCGACCACCTTGAAAACCTCAAGGCAGATGTCTTCGATCAGATTGCATATCCCGTACTCAAGATTAAGGGGGACGTAGAGGACTTTGAGTTTGAGCCAGGTGCTCGTATCTACATGGGTGAAGAGGGTGATGTAGGATACCTTGCACCCGACCCTACGGCCCTTCAGGCAGACCTCCAAATCCAGATACTTGAGAACAAGATGGAGGAGATGGCTGGTGCCCCGAAGCAGGCCATGGGCTTCCGTACTCCGGGTGAAAAGACTGCCTTCGAAGTACAGATGCTACAGAACTCTGCATCCCGCATCTTCGAACACAAGACGGCACACTTTGAGCGCAGCTTCCTTGAGCCGGTACTCAACAACATGCTTGAGATTGCTCGTCGGAATATGAATATGTCTGACTTGGTACGGTCCATTGATGAAGACTACGGTGTAGAACTCTTCAAGACGATTACCAAAGATGACATCACTGCTTCGGGTAAGATTGTTCCTATCGGTGCTCGTCACTTTGCGGAACGAGCCAGACGGGTACAGAGCTTGCAGCAACTGTATCAGATCAAACTAGCTGATCCTTCTGTTGCTGCCCATATGTCGGGTAAAGAATTTGCGAGAATACTTTCTGAAGAGCTTGGGGAGCCGACATTGTTTGGTGAAAACATCATGGTGGCGGAACAACTGGAAACTCAACAAGCGGTGCAGGAAGCTGAAATGATGAACCAGCAACAGCTTATGGCTAAAGAGGAGATGGGAATATAATGCCTAAAACAATTACACCCGGTCCCCAAAAAAGGGGGCCTAAACCTAAAAATGTACCGGCTACTACGGGTGACACTTGGGGTCAACTGGGCATAAAACCGGTGCCGCCAGTAGTTTCTGGAAGTCCAGGTGCTATGGAAAATTTTCTTAGGGGTCTAGAAAAAAAAGAAGTAAAAAATACTTTTAGGTTCTGAGGATGAAACAATACTGGCTACAAGGACTAACCGGTCCTGAAAAGGAACAACGAAAAAAAGAAGTTCTCGGGTACTCAAGAGCCTTCGACGAACTCAAACAAATTCTCGAAACACACTACAGAAAAAAGGAATGTGTCAGAGATTACGACACTCCTAACTGGGAGTATCGTCAGATAGCAGTCAACGAGTACAATGCTGCACTTGATGATATGCTGAACTTAATCACCTTAACCAAGGGGTAATAATGTCAATTTTTGAGGAATCTCTAACCGGAGACACTACTGCACAAGAAACTAACCAATCGTATCTTGAGCAGCTTATAAGGACCAAGGGTGAAAACTGGAAAGACCCAGAGGTACTCGCCAAAGGGAAACTAGAAGCAGATACCTATATTCAGTCTTTAGAGAGTCAGCTTAATGAACTCCGTACTGATCTGAGTAAACAAGACTATGCTGCCCAGTTGATCCAAGAGCTTAGGGGAAAGGCTACAGACTCCAGCACTGTAAACCCTGCTCTGTCTAACAGTGATAATGCTGACACCGATGTCTCTGGTACACCAACAGGACTAAGTGAGGTAGACCTGAAAAGCCTTGTAGAGAAAACACTCAAGGAAAAAGAACAAGACAGTTTGCTGCAACAAAACAGGAAATTTGTCGAGGAAGCAATGACGAAGCAGTTTGGGACCGAGGCTCAGTCCATGGTCAACAAACGGGCAAAGGAACTGGGTATGAGTCTGGAAGAACTTCAGTCTCTCGCTTCAAAGTCTCCCAATGCCTTTATGTCCCTGATGGGGCAGAATGCCAAGTCTCTGGAGCCGATGATTAACTCGTCCATCCGTACCGAGAGTGTTACTTCGCAAGCCTCCTCTGACAGGGACTGGAACTATTACCAGAAACTTCGGAGGGATAATCGTAACCTTTACTATCAACCCAAGATACAACGGCAAATGATGGAAGACAAAGCCCGTCTTGGTGATAGGTTTGGAATCTAGGAGAAACCTAAATGGCTATGAATACTGCCAACATGAGTCTCCTTACTCGTACCGATCTTTGGTCTGCCGAGCTTAAGGAGATTCTCCGTGATGAGATGCAAGCACAGAAGTACGTCCGTATGCTGGACGGCTTCGGTGACGGCAACACTCTTCACATCCCGTCGATTGGTCAAGCACAAGTCGATAACTACAGCGAAGATCAGGCTGTAGTCTACCGTCCGATGGACACTGGTGAGTTCACTTTCACCATTGACAAGTACCTCGTGTCGGCTACTTACATGACGAAGAAGGCCGAACAGGATGCCTTCTACGCCAATGAAATGATGTCCCGCTTTGTTCCCGAACAGGAACGGTCCATCATGGAGCACTTCGAACTGACGACCTTTGCTGCACCGGAATCGGGTGTCTCGGCAAACTCGAACGAAAGCATTGACGGTGTTGAGCACCGTTGGGCTGGCGTCTCGGGTACGATTGCGGTAAATGACTTTGCCCGTGCTCTTCATGCTCTGAAGAAGGCGAATGTTCCGCAACGTAATCTGGTTGCAGTCGTTGACCCGTCTGTTGAGTACGACATCAACTCCATCTCGAACATTACCAACGTTTCGAACAACCCCCAGTGGGAAGGTATCGTTTCGTCGGGTATTGCTTCGGGTATGAAGTTTGTCCGTAACATCTTTGGCTTTGACGTTTATACTTCGAACTTCCTTGCCACCGTTACTGACAGTGCTCTGCCTGACCGTGACAACAGTAACGTGGACTTCTCGTCCGTAAACGGTAAGGCCAACCTGTTCTTCTCGGCTGATGCCTCGGTTAGCCCGTTTGTGGGTGCTTGGCGTCAGATGCCCCAGGTGGACTACGAGTACAACAAAGACTTCCAGCGGCATGAGTGGGTGACCACGGCTCGTTACGGTATCAAGTTGTACCGTCCTGAAAACATGGTTGTCGTTGCAACCAAAGACACTGTGTAAGGAGGAATAAATAATGTCTTACACTAACGCAGATGGGCTTAAAGTCCTCACTGACGGTGCGGCTGGTGTGGCTGCTACCGATGGTGTTACCGTTGTCGGTGTTCGTAAAGCCCTCATCGTAGAGCTTAATGATGCAACGGCACTTGTTGACACCTACTCGTCGGCTTCTTCGGCTACTGCTGCCTTCATTCCGGCTAATGCTCTGATCGTCTCGGCACACTTCGTCGTTGACACGGCCTTTACCTCGGGTGGTGCTGCCACTCTGGATATTGGTCTGTTCAACGCCGCAGGTACTGCCATCGACGCAGACGGTATCGACGCTGACATTGCTCTTGCTGCCATGGCTGCTGACTATGCTGTTGTCTGTGATGGCGTTCTGGCTGATGGTACCCAGAATGTTGGTGCTGCCAATGCCTACGTTGGCTTCAGCTACGAAACCGCAGCCTTTACTGCTGGCTCGGGTAAGCTGGTCATTGAGTACATCGAAGTACTCTAACTAAAAAAGGGAGACTCCTTCGGGGGTCTCCCACTTTTTTCTTGACAGGATTTTTTTAACCTGTATAATCTAACATCAGAGGTCCAATAAAAATGGTTACTGTTACTCATGCTTCTCTCACTGGTTCTGAGTGCCATGAACCTAAAGGGGCCACCACTGCTTCTGCTAACCAAGTCTACCATGCAGACGGCCTAGGCTCTGGTGCTTGGTATTCTACAATGGCTCATGGTAGTTGGAGGTATAACGACATTGGTACTGGAACTACGTTTACTACACCTTCTTCGTACACTCTTTGTAACGTAGCTGGCACGGCATCAACTCTGCATGAATTCACTTTCAACAATGCCGGTCGTCTGACGTACACAGGAACCCCCGACCGAAGCGCCATTGGTGTGTTCGACCTTTCCTTCAAACACAGTACTGGCTCCAATCAAGATGTTTACTTTGCTGGTTACAAAAACGGAAGTATCATTCAGACTGGCTCCTTCAATGCGGAAATAGTAGCTACTGCCGACTCGGCTAACTATATCCATGTTTCTGCTAACTTCAGTGCAGACATATCCACCAACGATTACTTTGAGTTTTACTTGAAAACTGCTTCTGGTAACGTAATTGTTCACTCTGCTTATATGTATGTTATGGGGATGACCCAATAATGAAATCAACTCTGCTCCAAATGGTACAGTCTATCCTCTCTGATATGGATGCAGAGGATGTCAACAGCATTGCAGATACCGTAGAGGCGCAGCAGATTGCTTCTGTTATCGAAGATGTGTACTACAATATCATTGCCGGTAGGGAAATTCCAGAGCACAAGCAACTGGTACAACTTACTTCCCTTAGTAACTCTGCTCGTCCTACTCACTTTACCTACCCTGCTAACCTGAAGAGCCTTGTCAAGATTTCGTACAACGTATCAACGGGGGCTACACCTAGTTGGCGGGAGATCAAGTATCGCCAACCGGATTACTTCTTGGAGAACATGGACGAGACTGGCCTTGCCGTAACAACCGTGGTTGGTGGTGTGACTATCTATGTATCTAATGACAAGATGCCTAGCTACTATACGTCCTTTGACGATAACTACATTATCATGGATGCCTATGATGCAAATGTAGAAACAAACCTACAACAGTCCAAGACACGGGCCTATGCTTCTGCGTTTCCTACTTTCTCTCAGACCGATGCCTTTGAACCTGATCTGGACGAGACACTGTTTCCCTATTTCCTTGCTGAAGCCAAGTCAACCTGCTTCTCTCTTTTTAAGTCTGGGTCTGACCCAAAAGTAGAGCAAGCTGCTCGTCGTCTGAAGTCATATATCCGAAACGATATATGGAAGACCAAGCAGGCCAACAAGCTTGTACGGCCAAATTATGGAAGATAATGGTTACCTTAAATCACAATACAGAAAAGCAAACCTGTAAGATTACATCCGAGAATATGGCTACAGCCATAAACGTACAGAAGAAACCTAACGACCACCACTTCTTTGAAATCAGATTTGAGACGGGTTCTGTCCCAGAAGAATTGAGTGGACGTTATAGTAGTGTACAGGCTGCTGTTAAAGCAGTAGAGAACTATCTAAGAAATAAACGACCTACTGCTGCTGTACGCAGGGATGCTTATACAGAAGAACGGAAGCAACGTAATGCCACAGAGACTCGGACAGAAGGCGGTAAATACATTCGTAAAGGGTCTGATAACCGAAGCGGGTGAGCTTACTTTTCCGCAAGATGCTTCTATTGACGAGTTGAATTGCCTCCTACAACGAGATGGTTCCCGTCGTCGTAGGCTTGCCGTAGAGTACGAGACCTCTGCCTCCGACTCTTCGTTTACTGTTGTAGAAAGCTCTGTCTTTACAACCGGCATTTGGAAAAACGTCGGTGGTACTGCTGGTAAGAACTGGCTTGTGGTACAGAATGGGGCTAATCTGTACTTCTACAGTACGGCAGCAGAGCCTTACTCTGGAAACGAACTTGCTGCAACAATCAGTCTGACAACCTTTGCTGCCCCTGCTTCTTCGTACTCTGTTGCATCGACAAAGATTGAGATGGCCAGTATCAATGGTAATCTTGTTATTGTCTCCCCAGCTATTGAGCCTGCCTATATCGAGTATGTAAGTGAAAGCAGTGTTACAGGCACTATCATTACTCCAAGGGTAAGGGATTTTGCTTGGCAAAGTGATAAGTCTGCTTTCAATGACAAAGCTAGTTCCCCAAGTGCAGGCCGTAAGTATGATACCGCCAACACCGGCTGGACTATGAAAAAGGGTGCTGCGGCACTAACTACATTCAGGTCTGCTAACTCTAGCAACTATCCTCCCCTTACTCACCCTTGGTATAGTGGTAAGAATAGTAATGGAAACTTTGAAGAGGGAGAGTGGCAGAAGATATTTTCCGGTTCTTCGATTATCGGTAATGGGCACTTCATCCTAAACTTCTTTGACAAGAACCGTTATGAGGCCTTCAACGCCAGCGTAGAAGCTCAACCCAGTACTATAGACACTTCCCTAGACGAAACTGAAGATAGCCGCTTCAAGGCCGTTGCAGCCTTCTCTGGAAGGTTGTTCTATGCTGGTCTTGAAAGTGCCAAGAACTCTGGCCGTATTCTGTTCAGCCGGTTGCTTGAAGACATCACCGAAGCAGGAGACTGCTTCCAGCTAAACGACCCCACCTCTGAAGAGATTCCTGATCTCTTGGATACAGATGGTGGGGTTATTAATATTCCAGATGCAGCAAACATCCAGAAGCTTACAGTTGTTGGATCAAACCTTGTTGTCTTTGCAGAAAATGGTGTATGGTCTGTCTCAGGTATCGACAACGTATTCTCTCCAACTGGCTATTCTGTAGCTAAAGTATCGTCCGTTGGCATGGTGAATAGTAAAACCTATGCAGACATGGACGGTACCCCAGTATGGTGGTCTCGGTCAGGCATTCATGTCATGCAGGCAGATCAAATATCTGGTCGTCTGGTTGAGCAGAACCTTTCTATTGGAACTATTCAATCTTTCCTTGATGGTCTTGACAATAATGCCAAGCTTCAGTGTGAATCTGTATTTGATAAGATCAACAAAAGGGTTCTCTGGTTCTACCCGAACAATGGTGAAGGAACTCTCAACAAGAAGAACAACGTCCTTATCCTAGACCTTGTAAGTCAGAGCTTCTATCCTTGGAAGATTACAGACGAAGCAGCTAATACAGACTATATAATGTCTGGACAGTTCTTTGAGAGCCTTAGCTCAGAGATTGTAGAGATCAATATTACCAAGAATGATCTCACAACGACCCTGACTAAGTTGGACACCACAACAGATATTGTCCTACAAAGGGCTACTCAGGCATCCTCTGCTACGGCTGCTACTGTTCTGATGATCTACAACAAGGGTACCGGGAAAATGACAATGGGTCTGTTCTCAGGTATCGACTTCCTTGATTGGGGTTCTGCTAACTACAGCAGTTATGCAGAAGCAGGCTACGACTTCATGGGTGATCTTCTTCTGAAGAAGACTGCACCATATATTACTGTGTACCTTCGTCCCACCGAGGAAGGTTGGACGGACAATGGTGATGGAAGCTACAGCATTATCAGGGACTCGTCCTTGCTTGTTTCTACTTACTGGGATTTCAGGAAGACAGTATCCTCGGCAGCACAGGAGGCATACCGTAGGAAATTTACGGCTGTTGTTGATCCAGGAGACTTGACAGACTTTGATTATCCTGATAGTATTGTTGTATCAAGGTTGAAATGCAGGGGCACTGGCCGTAACATGCGACTAAGGTTCGAGTCTTCCCAAGGTAAAGACTTTGTACTGCTAGGGTTTGGGGTTCTCCAAGGTGTCAACAACAGATTTTAAATTCTTTAGGGGCATAAAAGGTGACGGGTTTGAGGTTTCTTTAGAATACAACTCTGAACTTGTCTTCTTACACCTAGACTCTGTAGACAAGATGAACACAAAAACATTTAGGGAGTTGAAAAGGTTTCTAGACCAGAGCTACGAGTTATTTACCACCGTTGGGTACAAGGCCTTATTCACTAATGTCCCTTTAGATAGACAGGACATAATAAGGTTGGACAAAATGCTTGGCTTTAAACCTTTTGGGTATCTTGCTAATGTACAACTAGTCAACGAATCCCTGTTACTAGTCTTTGGAGGAAAATAAAATGGGTCTTGGAACAATTGTTCAACTTGGTCTTGGTATAGCCCAGATGGATGCTCAACGAAAGGCTGCTAATAAACAAGTGGAAGCTAGCAGATTACAGCAACAAGCACAGGCTCGTAGTGCCCTGAGGCAGGCCCAGATTCAAAGGAGTCGTATGACTACTGTAGGTAATACTCTAGGGGCCACTACAACCAACACTCTTGGTGCTCAGTGGGGTGCTGAGGCCGGTCGTGCCACTCGAGGTTCTGGCTTGACTGGTGAGATTTTTGATCTTAATACGAAGGTCATGGGCCTTAGTGCGCTTGGGAAGATTTTTAGTAGTATAGATTTTAGTGATATGTTCAAAGGTGCCTCCAAGCCTTAGTAGTGGCAATGGCTAACTGTTCTTATGTAAATAATAAGAGATGACATGGTAGAATTTCTAGGTGAAAACAACTCTGTCTTCTTTCTAGGAGAGGATGTTGTTACTGAAGCAGCAACTAAGAAAAGGCCGGAACCTTTCAAGAGTTCCGACCTAGAGTCTATTGTTGTTTCTGGTAAAACCGTTGATGAAACTACGCCAGAGGACATTGCAGCCACTGTACAAGAAACCAACAATCATGTGCTTGTTACTGTAGACAAAACTATTAATGAGAAGGAAGACCCAGAGAAAGCTCTGGGTAAACTTAACAGTACTCAAAGAAAACAAAACCAGATTTCACCTACTGATTATTGGGCTATGCAGCTAGAGGCTTTCAGGAACGATGAGTTGCCTGACCTAGCTGCTTTGTCCGCTGCTAAAATCCAGTACACCGTTGATGCTATTAACAAGGCCAGTGAAGACCAATCAAACCGTTATGGGGTTATTGCCAACTTTGCTGACCGAGTACTCCGGGATATTGTCTACGAAAGCTGGGTAAAGGTTTTCAAGAAAGACGACTTTAAGGAAGCAGAGAAAATATTCGGTGCTATCTCGGGCACCATGTCTCTTGAAGAGTACAAGAAGTTCTTTGATGGTATTATCACTGACTACTCCAAGCAGGGTATCTTCATTGATAGCAACCCAATGGCTTTCGAGGAGCTAAGAACTATTGCTCTTAGTCTTGGGGACACAGACCCCATGACAATCAACTTCCTGTTTGCTCTTCTTGACGTAGTTCCTTCTATTGGCGGTCTTGCCAAGACGGGTATCAAGGGTGGTAAAGCTGTAGCTACAGCTACCGTTACTAAAGAAGTTGCTGCTGACGCAAAAGCTATTGCTAAAATTGCAGAGGACTTAGCCAAGTCTCCGACTACAGCAGCTAGGGTTGGTGCCGTTGCCGAAAGCAAAGAAGTGGCAGAAGAAGCCGCAAAGAAGATTGCCCTGAAGACGGACGATCCAGAGAACCTTGCTGACCTTGGTCCTGCTGCCCTCAATCCCGTCTCCCCCAATGCTCCGTACTCTCCGACTATCAATGCTGCTATCAAAGATACTCGGCTCAAGGAGTTAACTAAAGAAGTCTATGACTATGCAAAAAGGGCACTCGGTTCTGCATTTGATGAAAGCTCTGTGGCAGCTTATGTATCGAAACGTCAGAAAGCTCTTGACAATTTCTTTAACCGTTCTCTTTCTGACTTTAGTCTTGATCTTAGGACTGGTGTCCTTCGGGCCACTATTGGGCATTACAAGACGGGCCTACCGGTTACTAAACGGACTGCTGAGAAGATTGCAGCCAAAAGCCCAGAAGCCAAGGTAATCCCCGTCAATGCTGAAAAGAACCAGTACCTTGTGCAGGTAGAGGAGGTTTTGAACACCGACAAATTCATTCGGGTGGCAGACGACACAGAACAACTGTCTACCATGGTTTCCCGTCTGACCGACAAGCTACTACAGGCAACTAAAATTGCTTCTGCCCATGCTGTAGATAACAAGACCCTTGCTAACCTTGCTGAACGGGCTGAGACCGGTGTAGTAAAGCTTGGCAATATTGCTGCTAAGGCTCTGGGTAAAGACATCAACAAGCTGTCCTCTAAAGAGCTTGACCAAGTTGGAAAGGTGGTTAACAAACTCCAGTCAGAGGAACTTGCCAGCCAACGTACTTGGCTTACGGAAGAACAGTTTGTCAAGGAGTGGGTCAAGCAGAACGGCTCTATGCCTAGCCAGAAGGTAGTCAAGGGTTACAATGCTTTTGTAGACGCAAGCAACTTGGCCTACGTTATGAAGTCTGGTATGCTGATCCAGAGACTGCACAGAGAAGGTGTCCGTAGGATTACGGTAAAGCTTAACGAGACCGTGGTTCCTATGGCTGCAAAGAAACATGCAGCTATTCCAGATAACGTAGAGTTCGTTGTTGATGCTACCACCGGTAGGCTGGACAGGCTGAGTGATTTGAAGAAGAACAAGAGCTTCCAACCTAAGAATGTCTTTGAAGTAGACATGGATATTCAAGGGGGTTATGGTTCTTCTCGTTGGGTGTACAATGCTGGCACAATTCGTCCCCTGGAACCCGAGGATGTGCTAGGCTTTAATGCAGGCGGTCCTCGTATCAACCCTGAGGCACAGTACTTCCTTGCTATCCAGTCTGATACTGATGACATTGTGGACATCATACTTTCCACCTCGACTAAAAAAGAAGCTCAAAAAGCTACTGAAGAAATTGGTAGGCTTATGGAAGCCCTGAAGAAGGGTACTATTACCGACGAGATGGTGGAAAAGAATACGTCTTGGAACAAGTACATCAACACCAAGGAAGACTTCATCAAGTTTGTCTCTGACGCCAAGCTGGACGTAAACAAGGTTGGCAAGGTTGTATTCAAAATACGGGACGATATTGTTTACAAGTCGGCAGATGGACAAGCTTTCGTAAACGGTGGTAGTCTTGACGAGTTTGTAACATTCAGCCAACGTCGAAGCAACAAACCACTTACTCACTACGGCGGTGAGCCTACGTTTAACGAGAACCCTGTCAAGGCTATCCAGTCTCAGTTGAATACTGCAAGCCGTCAACTTGCCTACTCACAGTACAATACTGCGGCAGAGGTGTCCCTCGGACGTAAGGTCAAGGAGATCGTCAACAAGTCTGGTGGGGCCAAGGACTATATTGGCTGGACAGACAGGGACTACCTAGATGTCCTAGACAGCCCTAAGCTGGCCAATACCCAAGACCCCATGATCCTTAAACTCAAAGAACTGAAACGTATCTTTGAGATGCGGAAGGGTGTTAAGACTGAAGGTGATAAGTGGCTTGACAACGCAGTAAACAATGCTACCGAAGGTCTTACCGGTGGCAAGGTACGTCTGGATAGTCTTCCGAATATCTTCAACAAGTATGGTTTCTACTCCACCTTTATCCTAGACCCGTTCCAGTTTATACTTCAGGGTATGCACAGCATAAACATCGTAGCCATGGCTGGCCTTGACGATGGTATCAGGGGTGCAGCACTAGGCTACTATACCACTCGATCTCTCGGCCTTAAACAAGGTGCTGAACTTGACCTGTGGTATGCTCGTATGGCCAAGCAGTTTGATATGTCTGTCCAAGATATGAAGGACATTCGTCAAATCTTTATTGACTCGGCTCGTTACGAGATTAATCCTGAAGTTATGGCAGAGGGTTTCACCACTGGTACCAGTACCTTCCGCCCTCGTTCTAACCTTGGCAAGGTTGCACTCCACAGCACAAAGAAAAACTGGGATGTAGCCAGTAAGTACGGTATGTTTTTCTTTAACAAAGGGGAACAGATGAGCCGGGTTACTGCCTTTGGTGCTTCCATAATGAAGTTCAAAGGTAAGAACCCTGGTGTCCGATTTAACTCTGAGCAAGCTCGTAAGTTCATCACAGACAAGGAGCAAGCTTATACTCTCCGTATGACACAAACGAACAAGGGTCAAATACAGCATGGCCTGATGCGGGTGCCGTTGCAGTTCTATTCGTTCATGTTCCGATCCTTTGAGAGTATCTTTGTTGGTCGGGGTCTTACAGGAGCAGAGAGGCTGAAACTGGCCGGTATGCTGATGCCTATCTACGGCACTGTCGGTGTTGGCATTGTCGATTCTGAGAGTGTCAAAGAAGCTATCAACTACGTTCTTCCAGAAGACATGAAGATTACTTCAGATAGCTTTACATACGACCTTATTAAACGTGGTCCTATTGATGCTATCACAGAGTGGGCTGGTGTGGGTACAGCTATTGCAGAAAGACTTTCGGTGTCTGACGGTGTGAAGGACACCATCAGAGGTTTCCAAGAAGACACCTTGATTGAAGCTGTTCTTGGTGCGGGTGGTGGCAAGACAATGGAGACTGGCTCCAAAGTTTTTTCTGCCTTTGCAAACCTTGTCTCTGGGAATACTGAGACTTCCAAGATCAAACTTGCAGAAGCTTTCCGTAACGTCAAGTTCATTGACAATGCGGCTAAGATCAGAGGCATCATGTTTGATGATGTGCTTCGTACTAAGACCGGTAAACAAATCCATGGTCTCGACATCACCATGGGTGAGACTATTGCTCTTGCTCTTGGTATTCCGATCAAGGAAGTAGAAGAACACTACGATGCCATGGACCTTATCTATGCCTCTGGTGCTGAGTACAAAAGGGTCAGCAAGGGTGTTGAAGGTCTTATCAACGAGTTCTGGCAGGCAGTAGAAGACGGTAATGAAAACCGTTCTATTCGACTGACAGAAGAAATCGAATCAGTAATCAGGTGGTCAAGCCTTACGGAAGCCCAAAAAGGCTCTATTCGTATGCGGCTGTTTAATGGGCCAACGGGTCAATTCACTTGGGATATTTACAAAAAGCTTCTCGACCTTGGTCTTGTCAGTGAAGCAGAACGATATGCTAACTCAGTAGGAAACTAATATGGTCGGTGAACTTCAACCCATCCTCAATACTCAGATCAGCCCTATTCCGGTAATCCCTGCCCCTGATTACTCTTCGGCTTTTGCTGGTTTCTTCCGGTCTATTAAGACTAGCCAAGAAGGTCCGAGTGTAGCAGAAATGAATAAGCAGGCAGAGCTTGCTTATGGGAATGATATCAAAAAAGCACTTGCAATCCGAGATAAGAACCCTGTAGCTGCTGCTGAATTGGCAGACCGAGCATACCTTGACCTTGTAGCTTCTGGTGTAGCACCAAACCCTAGTCAGAATACTATGTACACTGCTGCTACTGGTAAGACTCCAGCAGCTTTTGGATTTGAAGACCAAGAAGCTTACAATATTGATGTCTGGTCTAAGTCAGAGGATGCTGTAGGCTATATGACTATGGCCAGAAAGTACGCACAGCTTCACCCCAATCTTAATTGGGATGAGGCTCAAATCAGTGCCTATGCTAGGTCTATTTTCGAAGACCATCAGGGAAGTTCTACTGTTTTGCAGATTGAAAAGCAACGTCTTGAAATGGGGATTACCCCTGACGGGGCTAAGGTAACAACCTCTCTTCAAGCAGACTTTAATTATCTACTTGGTATGACTGACTCTATGCTTGCGGATGGTAGGGCCACTCAAGAAGAAATCAAGCAAGCCTCTACTGCTCTTTCCCAAATGATCGTTACTAAGTATGCTCCGTTTATGGATGCAAACCCTGAGGTCAAGAATACTGTAGACCAAATGACCAAGCTTGTAACCCGGCTTGGTGATAGCGAGTTTGATTCCACCAAAGCTCTTGTGGACCAGGTTTTTGAAGCTGCTCAAAAGAGCAAGCTTGACCCTTTGACGATCAGCCTTCTTACCACTCTTCTCGAAACACCCTCAGGTCGGGAACTTTTTTTGAAAGGGAGTGGTAAAAACCTTCCGGATATTGTCGCCGACCTTGGAAAAGTTTTTGAAGCCATGCGTCTTTCAAAGGAGGGTGAAAAACCAGAAAATGGTGGAGTAAATGTAGGTGACATGAACCTTGGTGAAGTAACCAAAACCGATGACACCAAGGCCACCACTTCGGCTATCAACTTCTTTTCAGAAATTGCTTCCACTGATATTACAGTTGGTGATACCACCATCTTTACTAATGAAGCAGTTCGAAAGCAATTCACTGAGAGTGCTCTTGCCGCATCTGCTGTTGTTGCGGCACAGACAGATGCTGTTCTCGGGCCGGAACTGCTGGCCTCTTTCGGCAACGAGAACTTTATGAAGAACCTTGTAAATCTCTACAAGGTTGACGAGGTGTCTGCTGTAAAAGTAACTGAAGCCTACGAGACTGCCCTTGCCACCCAAGCTAACAGAGCAATGGTTTCTATGGGGACTATTAACTCGCACCGGTTTGGTTCTGCCATTAGTGTAACTGAAAACGGTGCCTTGGACCTGGACTTTGCCCCTATTGATGAGATAGTCTCTCAAAGCGGTGACGAAAAATTCCAGAGCAACTGGAAAAGCATAAAGGCTTTGATCCTTAAAGAAGGCTTTGAGGCGTATCTTCGTAATCCCGAACATATCGGTCGAGGTCGTAGTCGAGATATTGATGCCCTTACCGGCACTAATTTTAGGGAGTATCTGAAGCTACATGATACCCTAAAGGAACTTACGGCGAAAAGGTTTACTCTTGATTACGTCAAGAGCAAGCAAGAAGAGGCTCTCTTCCTGTATGGTAAGAAGAGTAAAGAAGCTATGATGGGGGCAAACACTCCCATGCAAGATACTCGGGGTCTGCCGCCAATACCAGCCACTGAAGCAGAAGCACAGGCCATTGCTCAAGAGACTAGGGATGTCTTAAGCTCTACTATACCCTCTTCTCCCCTACCCCCTGCGGAAACGAGGAGGTCTCTAGGTACTACTTCTCTAGGTACAACCTCTCTGGGTACTACTTCTCTAGGCACAACCTCCCTAGGACGTAAAACACAAGACCCGCAAAGCGGTGTGAATGCCGTTGTTGAACCTGCAATTCAAAAAGATTTGGAGAGTAGGGGTACCGAAGCTAACCCATGGCAGATTCCTTGGTCACCGGAGACTACGGAAGATGAACAGATGTATAATGAGCTTCCTATGGGTTCTTGGTTTATTGATCCTAATGGGGTTGTCAGAAAGAAGTTTAAGAACCTACCGGTTGAGGGTCAGTGAAATGGGTCAACATGTTTACGAAATTAACTGGGACAATCTCGGTACCTCTGCTACGAGGGTACAAGACCAACTTAAAATGCCCACGGCAGATGCCTTTAAGCAACAGGTGTTGGACACTCTAAGGTTTTTTCCTGAGAGAACCCAACTTATTATGGATAGGTTCCCTGAGTGGTTCGAGGGGGTACCATCAGCCCAAGAGTCTGTAGAGCAGCCTGCTGCACCTACCTTTGCTGCTGGCGCTGGTGTAGCACCCTCTGCCAAAGATGGCGGTGTCCCACCGCAAGCACCACAACTAGCCCCGGCAGTACCCTTTGGTGGGGCGGGACCTCAAACTGCTGTAGCACCTTCTGCCATGCCTTCACCGGCTATGGGTGAGGCTGGTGCAGGGGTTGCTGTAGGTACACCACCCCAAGAAGCTCCTTCTCAAGTGGCAGGTCGGATGGGTGTGCCTGCTGCTGGAGAGCCTAGTCCTTCTATTGAAACCTTGACGTATGGAAACCTTAGTGTTAACTCCCCTTCTACTAAAGAAGCTGAAAAGTCTGCCGGTGTTGTAACTGCCTTACAGAAAGAATTGATTGACTTAGGGTACGATATTGGTCGTTCCGGGATCGACGGAGATTACGGATGGGCTACTGAGGCAGCTATTAAAGCATTCCAAGATGACTTTGGGCTACCGTCTACTGGAGTGTACGATAGTTTAACTGCCTCTGTTATGAGGAAAGCACCTACAATTCTTGGTCAACGTCAAGACCCACGGGGTGAAGCTAACGAGTTCACCAGAGGCTATAACGATGGAAAAAAGGGTTTTTCCCTAAGTACTTTTGTTGATTATATTGGCAATAAAGAAGGAACCAAAGAGCATATGGGTCCAGAGAAACAACTGACCCTTGGTTATGGTATTCTACCATCTACAGCAAGTAACTACGGGGTAGACTACGGGGACTACAACAATGGTAAGACTCCTGAGGATAGGAGAGCCTTTGCTGAAGCAGTTTATGAAAAGATGTATAGCAGTGCTGTTGAAAAGCATCCCTCTATTTTCAATAGTACTAAACTAAGTACTGAAGACAAGATAGCAGCACTGTCTTTGTACATTAACTTAGGCACTCTGTACAAGAGTACTGAGAATGCCATATTATCTGGTGATACGAAAAAGGTTGGGGAAGATCTGGCAGGAATTATTCACTACCGTGATAAGGTTACGGGGGTTCAGTACAATTCTCTTGGTCTTTCCAAAAGACGGGCACAAGAGTATAATGAAATGTTGGGCTATGACTTAGTAGCTGAAGTTTTAAGGGATGGGTCTACTTACACTTGGGTAGACAGTGAAGGAAATACTCTGTTTACTAAAACAGGTTCTGGTACACCTGATAACAAGGCCACAAGAATTGCAGTACCAAAGATAACTGGTGCTACTCAGACTAAAACCCCCACTTCAGTTGAACCTGTTTCAGACCAAAGAACTTACAAGATCAGACCGGGGGACAAACTAAGTAACGTAGCAAGTAGTAATGATCTCAGCCTAAGTGAACTTCTTTCCTTCAACCCACAAATTACAAACCCTAATAGTATTAGGATAGGGCAAGAAATAAACCTTGGTCCTCCGGTAGAGGAAGGTACAGGGGAGGGTGGTGGACCCGGTGGTGCTAGTTACCCCACCATCAACGTACCTAAAGCCTATAACCCAAGCACTCTTGGTATGATCGGTGGGGTTAGGGATGCCGATAGGGTTTGGCAGGGCTTTAACTCTAGGGGTATGGCACATGATGCAGGATACAAGGATTACAGCCAGCTATTCCGAGAGTACACTACAAAGAAAAAACCGGGGTACATTCAAGTCGGTGTTACCGCTGCCGGTAAACCAGTATATGCTGCACCTGATTACCTAAAGGATGAAAAGGGTAACTACGTTAGTGTCAACAAGGATGATGCAGTAAGGCTGGCAAACAGTATGGGTGGGATTATCCCAACTAGGAAGATGGTGGAACACCTTTACGGTCAGGCAACTCGTATCAGGATGCACACAATTCCAAATGGGGGTACCGGCTCTTACGAAGATTCTGTTGCTTACACAAAGGCTATCTCTGATGCTATGACAAAGGGCAAGTTCCCTAAGAACACCCTCTTTGTCCATGGTAAAGAGTTTGCAGTACCGAACCAATGAAACCAGTTATAACCCTTACGATTGTTCTTTTCTTGTCAGCCTGTGGCGGAGGCGGTGCCTTGTCCCTACTAACAGGAGGTGGTCCTAACGTAGCTGCCAACGTACAGGCTGGCAAGGAAAATAACCAGGGTGCAAACATACAGACAGGGGAGGAGAACAACCAAGCCCTGTCTCAGTTTGAGACAACGAACACAGAAACCACCAGCATCAACAGTGACAAAGTAACCATACTGAACCAGCAGGTTCCTATGTGGTACATCTTGTTGTTGATCCTTGGCTGGATGTTACCATCACCGAGAGAAATCTGGAGGGGTGTCACAGAACCTTTCAGAGGTCTGTCAATTAGAAAGAAAAAGTGATATGGCTGAACGACTAGACAAATCAAAGATGAAGTGCAATAGCCCGAAGGCTACCCCCAGCCATGGAACAAAGTCTCATGTTGTCAAGGCATGTGAGAATGGTAAGGAAAAGATTATTCGGTTTGGTCAGAAGGGTGTAAAGGGTTCTCCAAAGAAAGCTGGTGAGTCAGAAGCTTATGCTAACAGACGTAAGTCCTTCAAGGCTCGTCATGCCAAGAACATCAAGAAGGGCAAGATGAGTGCGGCTTACTGGGCAGACAAGGTGAAATGGTGATGCCAGTCAAAAAAGTTAAAGGTGGTTATCGTTGGGGTAGGACTGGAAAAGTCTACAAAGAAAGATGGAAAGCTGAGAAGCAGGGTAAAGCAGTAGAAGCTTCCAAAAAGAAAAAGGCCACCTAAATGGTGGCCTCTTTTTTTATATGGTGATAAGCTCTGCCCTACTCACTGGTATGTGGAAGAACTTCTCCCCTTTCATTATGTTCCTGCCCTTGGCTTCTCTCAGACGACTCAGTGTTAGCTCACTGTCCTTGATCCTCCAGCACTGCTTCATGTCTGACCGGAAGATATAGAAGTTAAGAACCTCTTTCTCATGTAGCTTCAGAAGTCTGGCCTTACGTTCTGGGATACGGATTTCTTCCCAGTGCTCAGGCCAATCTCCTTTCCACGCAAGCTTTATCTCTGCTTCACTGAAGTACTCGATACCAGCCTTGGAAGAATGTATATCAACCTTGTAGTTTTCCTTGGCGTTGATGATGGTGTGGCCCCGGCCAACAAGAAGTTTGGTTAGTACTTCCTTTGCCGGTCCATCACACAGATCATAGGCTTGTCTGCTGAATGGTTTTTTGACCACACCAACCATGTTAACCTCCGACTACATCTTTAATAACAAGAAGGGCAATGGCACCCAAAAAGATGTACGGAATGTACTTCTTTAGTTTTTCCATGTCCATTTTTTTTCTCCTTAGCTAAGGTCCACGATTTCACAGACCTCACCACTACAGGCATAGGTCTGGCTTGACTTGGTAGTGTCTTCCTTTTCATACTCGGATAGACGACCCCAGTCAACGCTGGTCGGCATCTTTGCCAACATTTCTTCGTACTGCTCTTTAGTACATTCTTGATACGGTGCCTGTTGATACACATGGTCTGAGTAGGGCAGGAAGGAAACACCAGACATATCGTCAAAGTGTTTGTAGACAAAGCTACCTACTTCCAACCATTCATTATCCCTTACAGACACAGTAATCGAAGGCTTGTGTTCACACCAATGATGTTGGTAGATAAGCCACAACTCAAGCTGGTCAAGGGCAGACATATCCTTTCTTGTACGGCCAAGAGGGGAGGCAATGGGGAAAGAGAAAACAGTAGTCGTCTCTTCCTTACCAAGGGCAGGTTCACTAGGGATACCAGTGTCTTTCATAAACTGCGTCAGTGGGTCTTTGTTATCTCCCCTTACAGTACGGATGTAGTACTCAGAGTGTCGAGGATGAATACCAGAGGCACTGTCAACAAGTTGTGATACAGTACCACTAGGCTTGACACAGGTTATAGCAGTGCTTGGCTTAATGTCAAGACGACTAGCCCACTCAGCATTAGTATCAATAGCCACTTTTCGAAGGTGCTCAAGGGTTTTCTCCAGTCCTGCATTTGCCTTAGTCATCAGTGGGTTGTCCATGATACCGGTCAGGGATACACCGAGTAGACGTTCTTCTTCAGTATTAGTCTGCCAGATTTTTCGTAGGTATGGAAATTTCGTGTAGCTTGATTGTATTGTCCCCAACACTGTTGCAAGCCGTACCTTTCGTTCAAGGTCTTCAATTCTGTCTCCAGATCGGATGACTACTTCCGTAAGATTGCAGAACTGGTACGGTCTAAGGATGATTTCAGAGCATGGATTAGTTCCAAACTCCCACTCAGTATCTCGTCGTCCATTCTTTGCCGCCTGTTTCTTTGCTGCTTGTCTGCTGAAGATGCCTCGTTCACCTGACTTGCTTTCGATAAGGGCGAGCCACTCCCGCATGAAAGTTTCAGCATCAGGCTTCTCAGTGTAGCAGGCAGAGTTGTTGGCCAGTGCCCTGTATCCAGTGCTTTCCCACCAGTTGCCTGACTTGGCATGTCTCATACGATCATCAGACAGGTTGGACAGGGAGATCATGGCAGACCTACGGACACCACCAACAACAACAACGTCACCTATCTTGCACATCAAGTCATGGCACTCAATGCTGTTAAGCTTTCGTCCTTGAGCACCCTTGAATACACCTACGGCAAAGTTGAACAGCTCGACAAGAGGTCCGGGACCAGAAGCTCGTCCACCAAAGGTCTTCAGCCTGGCACCGGCAGGACGAACAGCAGAGACATCCCACTTGGGAATCTCACCAGCCCACAGGAGAGCAAGTACTTGACGAAGAGCCTTAGCCCACCCCTCTTTACTGTCCTTGACGACAACTGTTGTATCACTGACGAACAGTTGGGGGACTTCAGGAAGCTTGGAAATGAACTGCCTCTCAACAGAGAAGCCGACACCAGTACCACAGAGGAGAATGAACATCGCCTCATCGAAGGACTTAGGGTCATCTACGGGTAAGTAACTACAGTTGTACCCACAGGTATTGTCTCTGTGCAGTGCCTTACCAGCAGTCATTAAAGCCCTCATGGAAGGCATAACCTCTAGGCTGATGATGGCCTCTTTCAGTTCATCAACCACTGGATCATCGACAGATGGGGTAAGTATATTGGACACATACCTTTCTACTGTTTCCTCCCAAGTCTCTCTACGTTGTTCATCTTCAAGCCACCGAGAGTAACGAGAGGTGGCTATGAAGTGTTGGTAATCAGTTGGTAGGTAGTTGCTCATGGTCAGTCTTTCTTCTTGCTTACAAAGTTTCGGATAGTTTCAGCAGCTTCCCAACCAAACCTAAAACCAAAGCCAGCTATGATCCAGCCGAGGACATCTTGAATAAGAGTTGTATTTTCCATTATCGTTTATCTCCACTACCGCCTAGAGTTCCTCGTTCCATCCTGTCGTAAAGCTTCTCAAGGTTCCTCTTTGCTACGTCACCCATATCAATATTGAGGTCTCGACACAAGGCCGAGATGTACCAGAGTACGTCACCAAGCTCATCAGCAATAGCTGACCTGTCAAGTTTAGTGCTATCCCTGAGAAGTTTCTTTACCTTGTTAGCAACCTCTCCTGCCTCACCGGCAAGGCCAAGGGCAGGATACAGTATTTGATGGGCCATAGAGTAGATGGCAGTCCTTGATGCTTTTCTTTGGTAGTCATTAAAGGACAGGTTGTTCCCGTAGTAACCAAACCCCTCCAAGTCGTCTTCATTAATCATTATCTAGCTCCCAGATAGTTTCTTCTGCGTCGGAATAGAAATAGTCTTCTGTATCAAGAAGACCAGCATTGACTAGATGTTTGATAACATCTTCTTCTGTCAGGTCGTTCTGCTCCATGAGAAGCTCAAGCCCATAGTTGTTCACCAAGGCATCAATCATGTCTTCAAACATCATGGCTGCTAACCCCAACCCTAGTGCCTACAGTGAAGATTGTCTTTACATCAATGAGTTCAAGAGGAACAGGAAGTATACTTGTTCTGAACATCTCTGTCAACATGTCTTTCTCCTCTGCCGACTCAAATTCTAAGAAAGCTGTCACCATAAAGCCATTAATCTCGGCTTCTACTAGAGCACCCCATGCTCCTTTTTTCTCTGAGTTTTCCTTGGGTGCAGTACCTGGAGTAAACCTGTGGAGCAGTACATCTTCATCTTTCATTTGACCATCTCCATAAATGTGTCAAGGTCTAGCATGACCATTGGTTTCTTTCTGTTAGCCTTGAATATGACAAGAGGTTTTGTTCCCCTCTCTGTGTTAGCCGAAGCCTGTTCATAGAACGAGTAGGCGGCTATCTTAGCCAGAGACTTACACTCAATAGAGAAGGGAAACAACTTCCTAGCTTTTGACGACAGCTTTACATCACAGCCTGTCTCACCCATGATAGCACTACGAACATCTGTCTCTGCCTCAAGGGTCGGGAACTTCTCTAGTATCTTGTCTCTGACAAGCTGCTGAAGTTTCCGACCCTTTGCCTTTGCACTAGAAGGCCGCATCAGTAACCTCTGGTACGTTAGGCTCACTAACTACATCAACCAGATAGACAGGGCCATTGCTATACTGGAACACCCTCATCTCAGGCCAGCAGGTTTTCTTATGTCCACAGAAAGTACAGGAAGTACAAAGCTTTGTATTAGGTGATGTCTTGCTCATGGGTACAGTAGCAAGACGGTCAGGCATCTTGTCACTTTTAACCATAGCCCTGACTTTGGAAATCTCTTGAGGCTTTTCTTCAAGAGTGTTCGAGAAGTCATGGATGTCTAAGCAGATTTCCCCAGAGACCTTGTTGATTACAAGAAAAGCTCCACGGGTTTTGTCGGTTACAAGTGGGTCATTCTTTGCTGCATAAACATAGGAAGATAACTGACTGAGGTACCCGAAAGAATCCTCTTGGTGCAGAGTACCTTCTACAAACTTCTTGAAGGAGTAGGGTGATGCAGTCTTGACATCAACTGTCATACCGTCAATAACACAGTCCCTATGACCCCTGACCCCATCGACAACAAGTTCGTCTTGTTGACCTACAACACTATGTCCAGCAGCCGAAGCAAGACTTAGCACAAGCTCTTCAACCATATCGCCATAGAAGAACTTCAACAGGTCTGGCCCAGATACTTCTTCCTCAGGATCAACACCGTTGATACGGAGCCAGAGTTTACGTTCACAGCTAGAACCTACTGAAGAAAGTGACAGGTACCTACGAGGCTTGTTTTGTTTAGAAAACCTACGGTTAGAACTGAGGGCAATAGCTTCCCCCAAGAAAGAACCGTTGTTCCCAGACCATCCGTTGCCGCCTTTAAGTACACTATAAATGTCTTCTACTAGGGTGTCGATTGTCTTCATTGTTTGTACTCCCATATCAGTCGATCAAGATACCACTGTGCTTTCTTCAAGTCTTCTAATGGTTTACCTTTGTACCTGAACCGATGCAAGTACTTTTTTACATTCCCCTCAAGATACCCCATAAACATAAGAGTATCCATATTGCTTTTCAAATAGTCGATACACTCAATACTTCCGTTGTTGTAATGAGGCGGCTTGTTTACGACATCTTCCTCTGGTTCACGCATCTTCTTCTCCTATTAAGTAGCCTTCTATCTCCAGGTCTTGGAGTCTGTCACACCAGTCTTCAAGTATCTGATCGGGGTCATCTGCCCATAAGATGATACCAAACTTCTTGTCATCTTTTCTATAAGAGCAGACCCAAGGTATCATACTAGCAATAGGGTAAATGTTTTTCATTGCTCGTTGTTCAGTCATCGCTTGTTAGGCTCATCTGTTTAACATCCTTGCACAGGTAAAGAAACTATTTTCTTCCAAACAGTCACTCCAAATATAAACCGTATACCATACAATTAGTAATACGGCTAATACGGCCAATAAGAATATTGCAGTAGACTTTAGTACTTGTTTCATTACTTATCTCCTTCCGTTACAAGGCTTGCCCACGACACAGGGAACAACTCAGCCATCTTCTCACTGATCTGTTGTGCTACCAGTCGGGTCTCATACTGGGTATCGGGCTTAAGCCTCAAGCTGCACATATCTGCAAACGCATCAAGGCTACCACTCCAGTACCACTCGGTCATTGTGGACTGAGGTAAGACCATACGTGCTTGCTCTGGTGAGCACTCGTCGTAGATCATCTGGTCGTAAAGGTCTTTTATGTGCCACATGGCATCTTCGAGTTGTTGGTAGTTAGGTTGCCATGTTCCCTCAGACCCTTGCTTCTTGTCTGTAGATTTACCTCTCCATACCTCAGGAGTGTAGAACTCTGGTGGGTCATCAACGTAACGCCTACTGATCTCATTCCACCGCAGGAACTTGTGCTTCACTAACTGCCGTGCCACAAAGATAGGAGCCTTGACGTGGAAGGAAGCAAAGCAGTGGCCGAAGGGGCTGATGTGCCCGTGGTTGGCTAGGTAACTGATTAGATTTGCGTCCCGCTGGGAAACAACAGGCATGTCACCCGACCAATCACCCATTTCTACCCATCGTATCTCTTCACAATGTGATTTCTTACCAAAGCTAACTCGTGCTGCATTCACGACAGACAAGTCTGACCCCATGTGGTCAAGATAGGTTACTTTGATCTGAGACATTCTTTTGTTTCCTTGGTATGGTTTTCTTTTTGTTTGGTATAACCTGTGGGCGATACTTGGGTTGTCTCAAGTCCTTAGCCATAGGGTTTGGTTTCCTAGTACCGCCCACAACACCATTCCTTACGCAGCCTCAGACTCGAAAGCAATATGCTCAAGAACCTGAACCTTAGTCAGTGTAGTACGGCAACCTGTGGTACCGTCCGGTGCCTTGAAAAAGGAGAGGAGATTGGTGAGGGCACAGACAGAACCGTTACCAATAAACTCACCAGACCAAGGGTTGTCATCAGCATCTACAAGTTCTGGGGCACCAGATGCAGCCTCGACAAGTTCACCCTTGCCGTTAGTTACCCGGTTCTTGCGGACGAATTTGAGTACGATACGTCCATCCATGAGGTGTTTCTGGACAGGACGTTTCTGACTACCAGCCTCCTTGAGCTTGGCAAACTCTTCCTTGCTCAACTCTTGGTCAATAGTGAAGGCACCATCGAAAGCCTCATAGGCTCCGAGGTATCCCATTTCTTCCTGACCAGGCATGACCTTAGCCCAAGAGACCGGACCAACAGTAGTGACAGACTTAAACTTTGACATTTCGTTTTTCCTTTTCAGTGTGTTTCATTCCAGTTGGTACCGATGTCGGTGGAGCCAGCTAGAGGACACATTATACGCAGTTTGATTCCAGTGTCAACAATTGATTGACGTTGTATTGCACCTAGTTTTTCTGCTGTTTCTTTATCTCCTTCTACTTCTGTTTGCCATTCATCATGGGGCCAAGTCACCAGCTTGAACTTGATTCCCTTTGCCTTAGCTGTCCAGTCAAGGGCAGCATGTTTCATTACAGTTGCTTCACCATTCTGTAACATACCAGCCAGTGTCTTGTGTTCTGAGGGTACTGGTACCCGACGACCATCAAGACCAGTGAACCAGCCAGCCTTGGCTACTGACGGGATAACCCTTTTTTTCAGGTCAGCAAGGCCAGGGATAGACTGCATGAAGTTCTCTACTGCCTGTGCTGCTTCTGTTGAATTGACCTTGAGTATCTCACCTACCTTGGCATTACCAGCACCAAGAAGGAAGGCATAGATAAAAGTCTTAGCCATGTCTCGGGTAACATGGGACATACCCAGTGCTCGACGGTTGACGTTGTGGATGTCGGTTTCGTCTTCCTTCCTGCCAGATACGATAGCATGTACATACTCCTCAGACTTCATCAGATGGGCAAGGATACGAAGTTGAATACCCTCGGCGTCAGTACCGACTAGCCAGTGGCCATCAGGTACACACCACAGTGCTCTCATCCTGCCATCATAGTTAGCCTTGACAGCCTCTACAGCAGTCTTGGGTTCACCATGGAAAGAAGCAGGGATGTTGGCTTGGTTGGGGCTGCTGTGTGCCATACGTCCAGTCCATGCACCTATATGTGTGAACCTTCCGTGAATACGGTGGTCGTCACCGCAGTGGCCTAACCATTCGACAAGAGAAGAACGTCTACCTTCCAGTGTCATCCACTCAGCTATGTTGTGAGCACCAGCAGGGGCTGTGTCAGGAACTGTGGAAAGGTTAACCTCATTACATTTCCAGCCGTACCTTTGGTAGTGCATACCCTTTTTAGTACCGTTGCTGTTCTCTTTCATAGTCCAAGTATCCTTTGGTCTTGTCTGTTGGTTGCCAGCCTGCCTCCCACAACCTGTCTATACGTTGCTGTGGTGAGCCGGGATTGAAGGGTACATAGTCAAAGCACAGAAGCATACCGTCCTTCACAGTGTGGATCATATACTTCTCTTTGGCCTTGGTGACAGAGGCAAACTCTTTGCCGTCCTTGGTAGTCCGGTAGGTAACAGAGTGAACAGGCTCCAGCTTTGGAGGGAAGTCCTTCTGGAATCCAGTCTCCAGTATATTCTTCCGTTCAGTAATCTCGGCAAGGATAGTCTCTGCCTCTGTCTTGTTGAAGTAGAAGCCGTTGTCTGTCATCTCTTCACACAGCCATTGAATGTCATGTTCTACCTGTAAGGCGGTGGCCTGTGTCTTGTCGTTGATGAACGGTAACAGCTTGGTGTACAGCCTATGTGTCACCCTTACATCCTGCTTACAATAGTCGATCATCTCTTGGGACAAGGTGTCAAACTTCTTGAAGTAGGTCTTAGGGAACCCGAGTCTTTGGCCCCAAGCTGCAAGGCTATGGCCGTCTTCAATGCCGTAGTCCTTGAGCCTGGATACAACCAAAGTGTCTGTTATCCTGTCGTTTCTAACAGACCATCCACAAAGCTTTCGTAAGACTGGTACATCGAAACCGATTCCGTTATGAAGAACATAACGATGACTGTCAGTACAAGTTCCATTGAAGCGTTCCTTTTCTTCTGGGATAGAGGTTGGGTTAAGGTAAGTCTGTTCCTCTCCTGTCTCTATATCCAGTGTACATATACACCAGATGTTAGATGGGGTGAGGGATTCAGTTTCGATGTCAAGTATGATGGTACTCATAGTTCCTCTGGGTCATCAAGTGATGTAGGTTCCAAGGTGAACTTATCAAAGTCAAAGTACAGGGAACCTGCATAGCCAGAGCCACCACCAGTTCTGTTCTTCCTGCCTACATAAACGAAGGTAGTGTTAGCCAGTGTCTCATCAGAAGCATCAGGGTTACGTTTAAGAACGATCTCGAATGCAGCACCTTGAATGATGGATGCACAGTACTTGGCTTCACCTTCCTTGTTTGAGTGTGCAATCACTACTATACCTACGTTCAGTTCCACAGCCAATCGTTTAAGCTGCGTCGTAAGTTCAGTCAAGAGACTTTCTTTCTCACTGGTGCTACGAGCCGACACAAAATCTTGGATAGGTTCAAGGAAGATGTAGTCTACACCCATAGCTACGGCAAGGAACCGTACTTGGTCTACAATGTCTTCGACAGAAGAACCAACTCGGATAAGAAACTGGTACACATTTTCTTTGGACACCAGCTTCTTGACAAACTCGGTATACTTCTCTTGGTACTGTAGCTCTTCCACCTTGTCCTTGCGGGTGAGGTTCTTGCCCTCATGGTAGGAGAACAGACCAAGGATACCTCGGAGTTGTGACTCCTCACCATGACAGAAGGCAATCGAATAGTCTGTGTGGGTAATGGCCTGATGCTCAAGGAAACGGAAGAACTCTGTCTTACCAATGCCAGTCTCAGCAAGGACAACAGTGAAGGCTCCTTTGTGGATGCCCATGATCTTGTCGTCAAGGCCTGGAACATTGGTCTTGAAGTACTCATAGTCGGGTGAGTCGTTGAACAGAGATATGAAGTCTGCTTCTGTACACAGGATGTTATCCGGCTTCACCAGTTGTGCAGACCACCAGCTATTCCTGTATTCTGCTTCAGCACCAGCAGTCAGGAACTCATTGGCGTCCTTGTACTTGGTGTGTGGTACCTTGCACACTCTGCCTGGAAAGATACCTGCCAGCTTCTCAGCAATGTGGTCTGACTTACCGTCACTGTCAAACGAACAGTATATCTTTTCAAAGGATGAGAGGTAGTCTCTGCACTTCTCAATAAGCTTCTTGCTAGGTGTAGCAGACGGCAAAGAAACAACAGGGTACTTGCTGCCTAGCATCTGGAAGGCAGACATAGCATCAAGCTCACCCTCGCAGATAGTGATAGCCTTGGCTGAACCAGAGTTGAACTTGTCCATACCAAACAGTTCGTCAGAACCAAAGCCAAGGGAAGTAGTGAAAGACTTGGGTAGCACCCTAGTCTTGGTGCCATGAGGGTACGGATATTCCTGTTTCACTTCTTCGTTGTTGATGAGGTTGACATAAGTCTTGACCCCGTACTTCTCCATCGTTTCTTTCTTGATACCCCTGTGCTCTCTGTGGATAGGGGTAAGCATAGGCTGAACAACAGCCCTTGGTTTTTCCATTGTCATATTCCTGTCTGGGTTTGTGATGTAGCTGTCATACTCCTGCTTCAGAGAGGAGTCAACAGAAGATTGTCTTGAGTGGAATGGGTAGTCTTTTCCACAGGAGTAGCAGTGGCCCTTGTCTTGAGAATGATACCAAGAGAAGGCATCACTACTACCACAGTCAATAAACGGACAAGGTAACTTGTCTGTTCTTTCTTTAGTATTCATAGTTATATCCCTCAGGGGTGTTGATGAGAGTATACAGCAGTTTTTTCAGTTGTCAAGAACTATTTTTAGTACTTGGACACTCTTCTGAAACCACCGGCATATTGTATCTCCTCGTACTCATAGCCGTCATAGTATTGCTGAACTTCGTGGTTGGTCATGTTATCCACACATACTTCTTCACCGTCCTTCAGATAGTATGGCCGTGGGTTACGACCCTTGCGGGCATCTTCCATACCGCATATCCTTGGGTTCCTATTCATTTGCTTTACCCCCGTTGACAGGTATGTTTGACATCGCCCCTGACATGGCCCCCGACATAGCCCTTGACATCGCCCCAGACATCGCCCCAGACATCGCCCAAGACACTGCCCTCGACATCACCCCAGACATTGCCCTTGAAATCCTTGACAGACGTACCGTTCTCAGTAAAGACGATGACCTTTTCAAGGTACTTGATCTGTTCCTCAGTAAATTTAGTCATTTGCTTTCTCCTTGATCTTGTTGCACTGCCTGCCAAGCATGTACAAGTTTGCTCATCCCATTCCCATCTACCTGAACCCTACACCTACCATCGTTTATGTAGGTTGTACCATCTTCGTAGATGTCTACCTTTATTTCCTCGGCAACGAAAGACATTGCCATATTGTTGAATGATGGTGACATGATGTTTAATCCTTCATTTCGCCCTCGACATTGCCCCAGACATTGCCCACGACATCGCCCCAGACACTGCCCTTGACACCGCCACGGACATCGCCCACGACATCGCCCCAGACATGGCCCCAGACATTGCCCACGACATTGCCCACGACATCGCCCCAGACATTGCCCTTAACACTGCCCTTGACATCCTTGATGGAACCATCCTCAGTAAAGACGATGACCTCTTCAAGATACTTGAGCTGTTTCTCAGTAAACTTAGTCATTTCCTTTCTCCTCATCCCACCTGTTGAACATGTCCCGTGCTGCCTCGTGCTTGCTTTCGAAAGGTCCATAAACAGGACCACCGTAGACGTATTCTTTGACGGGTAGTTGATACCACCAAGTTATTCCATCCCTACTAAATACCATGATGACCTCCTAGTCAAGTCTGCTGTTAGCATAAGCCACGAACCCATAGTCTGTCAAGACATCGGCATAAGCCTTGGCAGATGCGTAGTGGCAGTCTATGTTCTGCACAGGCTGGCGACCAGGCATCCACACTTGAAAGATACGTTGATAATCCTGATAGACACCGGCCTTTTTCAAAAGCCTGCCTAGCTTTGTGTTACCCTTTATGTTTTCTCCTTTGTAGGAGTATATGTTTACCCATGCAAAGCCACAGGCATACCTGTCAACACCACCAAGTTGTTCGTAGAAGTAATACCTTCCTGCGTTGTCTGCCTTTTCCTCGGCTTCTGCAAGGATGTCTTTCAGTTCATTCATTTCCATGACGTTGACCTTTCCAGTGAGCATACTCTCACGTTCAATAAGCATCGGTTACCCAGCAAAGTGACGAAGCTGGCGGGTGGAATAACGGTTGCGTTCCACTTCGATGTAGACGGTTACCTTACCCATGTGGACAGCCTTCATAGACTTACCGTCCTGGATTTTCCAGCCACGGTTCAGTGCCTTGCGCTTGCGGACGATGCCCTTCTTGCCAAGGAAATTGTAGCGGAACCCGTTGGTGCCATCGTTCAGTTCTTTGGTTGCGATGACTGCGAACATATTAAAAGTCTCCTTCTGCTTCGTTGTAGTCGTCTTTGTTAAACTTTTCCCACTCCTCTGGGGTGGTGCCAGTCATCAAGAACTCACGTTCATCTGTTGTCAGGTGCGGAAAGACTTTTTGGATCAACTCACCATCCCTCCACCGTTCCAGTTCGTCATACGTCACATCCAAGTCCATGACGTTGATCTTTCCAGTGAACATACTCTTACGTTCAATAAGCATCTTAGTTCTCCATCAGAATTTTTTTCAGTTCAGCCTTCGTGTAACCAGACAGTGCCGACAGTTCTTGCAGCGTCAAGTCCCACTTGTGGTCATAGTATTCACGAACCATTTCGTGTGTCCATTGCTTGAACTTTTTCATCATGCGTCCCCCATCCTCTCTACCAGATCAGCATACTCTACACGGAATACAGCCTGCCACCTCTCAGGGTCTAGGCGTTCCAGTTCCTGCCAGAGGAACACGATGTAGTCCTCTAATTCACCAGCATCTTTCATTGTGTAGTTAACCAGATCATCAGCCAACTCCCGTAGTTCATACGTTCCAATGATACGTATAGTCATCACAGTTCCTCCTCTATCCAAGCCATAGCTGTGCAGATTTCATCCCATTCAGCATCATATTCAGCATCACCCTCAGGGATGCACGTCTCACGGTATGCCGCCAGAGCATACCATACAGTGTCAAACCATGACATGCGGTCGCCATGTGTCAAAGCCATCATTCATCCTCCATCCGTTTAAAGTTAGTACCTCTTCACTTTCTCTACGATGGTGTCTGTTGTATCCATGCGGTAGCACAACAGACAGTCCTTACACTTCTGACCAGTACAGTTCTGTAGCTCTACGTCCTGGTCCTCTGGCACGTTGTTAAACGTCTTGTCAAAGGGGTGTGGCGGTTGAGCAAGCACCTTACCGATACGGCTGTTGCTGTAGATCAGAATAAGGTTAGTCGGCTTCAGGTACTGCTTGAAGTACTTACGAACCAGGTCCACCCGTTTCGACCACAAGGCAAAGGTGCAGTGTGGATTGGCCTCGGCAATCAAGACAAGATTGTGCAGATGGTTCTCGTTAATCAGTTCACCATGTGCATCGAACCTAAAGAAAGCATCAAGGACACGAGGCACCTGCCAATCCTCTAACGTCTTGCGAGAAAGCAGGTCACTGTTCCTTTGCAGTGAAGCCTGCATGTTCTTGCGGTAGGTGTTCAGCATGGTGTGGCTGTAGCAATGGGTGCAGATATTATCTGCCTTGCCACTAGCATTCTGTTTGATGCAGTACGGGTTGGTTGTTGTGTTTGTGGAGATGGCTCGAAAGCCTTCCAGTTTACCAGTCATCTTGCTGATGTGTACTTCATTCGTCATAGCTTCACCTTTCTTACATACCAGTAGGCCCAACTTCTCTTGCAATGATCCTTGCTTGTCAAGGCATCAATTACAGGACAGATATTCCACCGGCCTTCTCGTTTCCATTGGTGGTTTCGGGCAGAGAAAGTTTGGTACAGTTCCCCACCCGTCGCCACGTTGAACAGCATAGACAATGCAACTCCTACTTTATAGCAATACTTCATTTGGTTAACTTTTCCGTACCCCCGACATAGCCCCTGACACTGCCTTCGACATTGCCCCAGACATTGCCCTTGACATCGCCACAGACATTGTCCCCGACATAGCCCCCGACATTGCCCTCGACATTGCCCCTGACATTGCCCTCGACATGGCCCTTGACATCGCCCCAGACATTGCCCCAGACATCGCCCTCGACATTGCCCTCGACATTGCCCTCGACATTGCCCCAGACATGGCCCTTGACATTGCCCCCGACATTGCCCTTGACATCGCCACAGACATTGTCCCCGACATAGCCCCCGACATTGCCCTCGACATTGCCCCTGACATTGCCCTCGACATGGCCCTTGACATCGCCCCAGACATCGCCCCAGACATTGC
>Ga0208644_1000259_pt1 | contig 40287 bp, 59 predicted proteins | sample VirMetDEL_Nov_18_FD_184517 | JGI IMG/M metagenome (GOLD analysis project Ga0208644, IMG submission 184517) | Aqueous microbial communities from the Delaware River and Bay under freshwater to marine salinity gradient to study organic matter... | ecosystem: Environmental > Aquatic > Marine >...
CATAATCGTCAATGTGAACCCAATCCTCGCTGTTATACCAGGACATTATATTCTCCTAAGAATAGATAAATGTTAAACCATAAATGAGTGCAAAGAATGCAATAGGGATCGCCAATCCCACGATGGCTTTCAATCAGTCTCCTTATTATTCGATGCTGGTTTGTTCATTATTATCTCCAATAATGGTTATTGATGCATTGGTTTCGATCCACACATGGGCACCACATGACAAGGGTTTATCAGGTGAATACACCACCCGACTAGCCCCATTGATAATCACATCGTGGGCATAATGGTTGGACTTGTAGGTCTTAATAGTCAGCACAGGGTCTTGTGCGCCAGTCTTACGATTGGCTTTGATAATGTGCTGGTTAACGTGGATTATCTTTTTCATGCTTTAGACTTTCTTGATATTAGAATCTTGATTACTTTGGCCTTAGACGCGCCATGGTACGGATATGCAATGGTCTTGATAGACTTGTCCCAACATGCTCGACAATCACCACACTTGCCATCGCGTCTGTATGCTGGGCACTCGTAGACGCTAGACTTATCGAGCACATCGAGTTCAAAGGCAAGCCAGGGCGTGATAGTGCTATTTGGCACGTCAACATCTAAGACTTCGCCTGATACGCTATCGCTAGACAATCGAACGCATACATTGTCCAATTGCATCATGTCGAATAGCACAGGTTTAAACTTATCAAACTTATGCATGCGAGTCGGTAGCCAATGTTTGACATGTGGAGTGCGTTTCATAACCTCCAGAATACGCTCAGCCAGGGTCACAGAGTACATATCACCTGAATCAAACCACCTGAAATGGGTCTGCTTCTCCAGGTCCTTGACCATACGGTCCACCCAGTCCACATTGTGCCAATCTTCTTTGTTCTCAGCACGTACACGTTTAACGTCAGGCATGTGGTACATTCCACGCCTAGCGTAACAGAACGTGCATGCGTCCACCACAGACCCGTCAGGATTGACTGAGCCTGGGCACGTATCGAATGCCTGGAGAGACCAGGACAGGCACCCCAGTTTGCTAGTCTTGCTGAGCATGATTTTCCCCATAGGCGCAAACGCTATCGGTAGGCCCATAAATGTGCGGTCTAGTAATGTCCAGGATTTCCTGGTGCAATTTTTCTAGTGCATACAATGCGATCTTCGCACCACGTTTCGACATTGGGTAAGTCTCGCCAGTAAACTCTGACGCCATGCGGATCATGTCATTGCGTCCAACACCGCGAACGGGTTTGATGCCAGTCTTGATCCACAGACTGAGACTGTTTTTAAGTACAATGAGACGGAACAGCGATGGGTCAATTGATGCCATGATGGCCTCCATGTAGTTGTGCTAGACCCCAGGATACTCCCAGGGTTTCGACTCGTCAAGTCTCTTCAGTAGCACTTGCGTATTCGTCAATCTTATGATCTGCGATCTCCCTCCAGTTAACTTCTGAGATAAAGGCCAGGGCATAGTCTACCACCCTGGAGTCTGCCACCATGTCATACTGGCATTCGATGCAGTCCGTCACATGTTCTTTCATTGCCTGGGCTACATCATAGACATCTGATCCCCAGTCCCTGCAGTCCATGCCATCGAACCATTCGAGATTGACCCGCCATGTTTCGTAGTTCGTCCATCCGTTGTGCGTTGCCATGATTAAAACCTTTCGTAGTTGCCATCCAGGGTCATATGATGATGGTCTGCATTGACCATGTCCACTTTGAAATTCCAGACCCGCACTAGCTTCTGATTGTCTGCACGCTGAATCGTGGCCCAGATCGGATTGGTCTTCAGTACTTTGCCATTGACTTTGCTGCTGCCCTTGTATACTGTGATCCATCGTCCTCCGCGATGCTTGAAGACTGCGTTAAAGTGTACGCTCAGTTTGATGATTGGTCGCATGATGCTGATCCTTTCGGTTGGTGGTTGGTCTGCGTTATTGCATCCCATGTAGTAATCATACCCCTATGGATTTTATTGTCAAGACCCCCTCCCTGTTTTTTCATAGGTACTTTCCCCTATTGACATCTGCCCAGGATTGTGGTGTGTTATAGGGTACTTACAAGCCTTTCCCTCTGCAGTCAATAGGTAGTTTCCCTAATGTTGTATAAATGAGACACGGGGGGAGGGGCTACACAGTGATCTAGTGCGTAGAGGGCCCTTAGCAGACACAAAAAAGGGTGAAATAGGGCTAAAAAGTAAGGAAAAAGCTGTGGATAAGTCTGTGGATAACTCTATGATTCCTGTGGATAACTTTGTAATCTGTGGATAACTAGAAAAGGAGAGACAATCTGTGCATCCGATAGGACTTTTTAGAAGAAAGTACTTGACAAATCCTGAAAAGTATGCTATAATATATGCATTGTTAAACCTACTATGCAGGAACTAAGTACCACGAATAATTATCATTTTTATATTATTAACCGTATTTGCCTAACTAGCACTGCATAGATATCTAAATAGTAAGGAGAAACACTAAAGTGTCCCTTAAAGAGAAGGATGTTGTTTTGTCTCCCCCTAAAAAGCGAGGTAGACCTAAGAAGGCAGACATAGAGGCTAAGAAAAGCCGTGCCGTGCTAGGTAGACCCCCTGGAGAGACGGCAAGAATTAAAGAGTTTCACGCTCGTCTGCTTGCTACAAGTGGTGAGAAGGTGATCAATACTATCATTCGTAAAGCTTTGGATGATAATGACAAGGATCAGGTTGCTTGTCTAAAGATGTGTGTTGATCGTGTCTTACCCATGTCCTACTTTGAGAAGGAAAAGCAGGCTGGCAGGGGTGGAATTAACATTACCATTAGTGGTATCAATGGGACTACTGAGGTATCTGAGTCAGAAGTGATTGACGCTGAGGACGTAGACTATGAATCTTGATATCAAGCTACTACCTTGGCAGCAAGAGGTGTGGAATAGTAACCATCGGTTTAAGGTTATAGCTGCTGGACGGCGTACTGGTAAGTCTAGGATGGCTGCGTGGGCTCTTATCGTAGAGGCTTTGCAGGCGGATAAGGGTCATGTCTGGTATGTGGCTCCTACCCAGCAGCAGGCTAGGGACATTATGTGGTCTCAGTTGCTGGAGTTAGCGCATCCTATCATTGCTGGTAGTCATGTTAATAATATGCAGATCAAGCTGGTTAATGGTTCACAGATCAGCCTGAAGGGAGCAGATAGGCCAGAGACCATGCGTGGTGTGGCGTTGAAGTTCCTGGTATTGGACGAGTATGCGGACATCAAGCCGCAGGTGTTTGAGCAGATCTTAAGGCCTGCGCTTGCTGACTTGAAGGGTAAAGCCATCTTTATTGGTACACCGAAGGGAAGGAATCACTTCTATGACCTCTATAAGATGGGACAGGCAGGCAAGGAGAAGGATTGGAAATCGTGGCACTTCACATCGCTCGATAACCCGCTTCTTGACCCAGAGGAGATTGAGGTTGCTAAGGCGTCAATGTCCAGCTTTTCTTTCAGGCAAGAGTTCCTAGCTAGTTTTGAGGCTCCGCAGTCGGATATCTTTAAGGAAGAGTGGATAAAGATTAAGGATGAAGACCTAGAACCTGATGATGCAACGTATTACATGGCTGTTGACTTGGCTGGTTTTGAGGCGGTAGCTGCTAATGCAGCAAACAAGAAGAAACATCTAGACAATACGGCTATTGCGATAGTCAAGGTAGGTTCAGATAACAAGTGGTGGGTAGATAAGATTGATTATGGCAGGTGGGATATCAAAGAAATCTGCGAGAAGATCCTAAAACATGCCAAGAATTACGATATTAAGGTTATTGGGATAGAAAAAGGTGCTCTGAAGAGGGCTCTTATGCCTTATTTGAGTGAATTGATGCTCAAAAAGGGCATTTACCCCAGGGTAGAAGAAGTTAACCAAGGCAACAGAAGTAAGATTGATAAGGTTGTTGGTGCTTTGCAGGGCAGGTTTGAGCATAAGACCATTACCTTGAAGGAGGACGAGTGGAACAAAGCGTTTATTGATGAGTTACTCAACTTTCCTACTACTGGCGTTCACGATGACATGGTGGATGCACTCTCACTCATTTCTGTTATTGCGGTAAACACCTTTGATCTAGAGATAGATGACGAGGAATACGAACCATTAGATGTAATTTCAGCCTACTAAAGGAACCATTATGGCTTACGAAGAAGAAAACATGCAGTCAGTTGAAGAATACGAAGTAACGGAATCCGACAAGGAACTCGTTGAATTCGTAACTACCCACTGTGATCGGTGGCGTGACTGGCGTGATACTAATTTCATGATGCAGTGGGACGAGTATGATCGCCTGTACCATGGGATCTGGGCAGACCAGGATAAGACCCGTGACACTGAGCGGGCTAGGATCGTGTCTCCTGCTATCCGTCAGGCTGTGGATAACAAGGTTGCTGAGACCCTTGAGGGCATCTCTGGCAACGGTAAGTTCTTTGAGATTGACGATGATGTCATGGACCAGGATAAGTCCGATGTCACCCTGATGCGTACCCTGCTGCAGGAAGATATGAAGAAGGACAAGGTGATCAAAGAGATTGCCAAGGTGGTAAAGATTGCCGAGATGTTTGGTACTGCAGGCGCAGAGATCCTGGTTAAGACCAAGATTGATCGTGCCCCAGCCACCCAAGCAGTCCCTGGGCAGTCCTATGCTGCTGTTGGTGTCATGGAAACCGAGCGTATCTCTATCCCCATCAAAGCTATCCATCCCCGTAACTTCCTGATTGACCCCAATGCAGACGATATCATGGACTCTATGGGCGTTGCCGTGGAAGAGTACGTGTCCCTGTATCAGGTAGTCAAAGGCATCGAAGACGGTATCTATCGTAAATGCAAGATTGAACCCATGTACGATGAGACTGATCTTGAGCCTGACCAGAACACCAGCACGTTCCAGGACGATAAAGTCAAGGTTATGCGCTACTACGGTCTGGTTCCGCGTGAGTACCTGGAGCAGCTAGAGAACGATGGCAAGGAAGTGGTTGACCTGTTCCCTGAAGACAGTGCTATGGACCGTGTGTCTGACCTCGTAGAAGCTATCGTTGTTATTGCTAATGACCAGCACCTCCTGAAGGCTGAGAAGACCCCGTACATGATGCAGGATCGTCCTATCGTAGCATATCGTCCAGAGATCGTCCCAGGGCGTTTCTACGGCGTTGGTACGATTGAGAAGGGCTACAACATGCAGAAGGCCATTGATGCCCAGCTACGGGCTCATTTGGACTCTCTGGCCCTGACTACTGTGCCTATGATGGGTATTGACGCTACCCGCCTACCACGTGGTATGAAGTTTGAAGTACGCCCAGGTAAAAACATTCTGACCAATGGTAATCCTTCCGAGATCCTCCAGCCGTTTAAGTTTGGTAACACAGACCCTGCCAACTACGAGACGGCTAAGGGCTTTGAAGGCATGCTTCTGCAGGCTACTGGTACGCTGGACTCTGCTCAGTTGACCCTAGCAGCAGCAGGTAACCAGGGCGGTGGTGGTATTGGCCTGTCGGTTGCCATGTCATCCATTGTCAAGAAAAACAAGATGGCCCTGATCAACTTCCAAGAGGACTTCATGATCCCTCTCATTGAGTCGGTTGCCTTCCGTCATATGCAATTTGACCCTGACCGCTATCCAATGAAGGACTTCAAGTTCGTTCCTGTAGCCTCTATTGGTATGGTTTCGAGGGAGTACGAGCAACAGCAGATGGTTGGCCTTATGCAGACTCTTGGACCTACATCCCCAATCGTGCCTTTGTTGCTCAAAGGTATTATTGCCTCGTCTAGTCTTGCTAACCGTGAGGAACTGGTGGCTCAGATGGATCAATTGTCCCAGCCCGATCCCCAGCAAGTTGAGCTTCAGAATGCCTCTCAACAGGCTAATTTGCGGCTTGTACAGGCTCAGGCTGTCGAGTTGGAGGCTAGGGCCCAGGAGAGTACTGCAAACGCCACAGAGAGCCAAGCAAAGGCTCAGAAGGCCATTGTGGAGGCACAGCTTATGCCTGAGGAAGTCAAGGCTAAGATTATCCAGGGCCTCTCCTCTAATCTGAAGGAAGACCGTGACTTTGAGAAGCGGGCTAAGATTGCAGAACTGATGCTCAAAGAAGCAGAGATTAAAGCAAAAGTTATACCACAACAGTAAAAAGTACTTGACAAATTAAGGTTTTTGTGGTATAATAGATACACTCTAGTAAATTAAGGATCTCCTAATGGACAAAGATCTACAAAAGTATTATGAAGACAGGTTTGATATGATGGCTACCCCAGGTTGGAAAGACCTGTTGGAAGACATAGATAACATGTCGATTACTTATAATAATTTGTTTGAAGTCTCTACGATTGAAGATTTACATTTCCGTAGAGGACAGATTGATATGCTGCTTTGGCTGAAAACCTTGAAGGAAACCTCAGAAGAGGCCTGGGAGGGAATACAAGATGCCTAAGCGGATGTTTGAATTTGTGTGTGTCAAAGGACATAACACTGAGAAATTTGTGGATACTGAGGTCAGAGTAGTAGAATGTCCTCATTGCCACAATGACGCTTCCCGCGTTATCTCGTCTCCCAGAATCGCTCTCGAGGGCATCACAGGTGCGTTCCCCGATGCGGCGGCTAAATGGGCCAGACTACATACGGAAGCGGCAAGGAAACACTCACAAGACTAAGATCCGAGTGTTATTTTTTAATTCCTATAATCACGTATTGTGACAGGAGGCTAATGTGGCTAATTTTGTTGATGAATCGGTTGATGACAACCAGGAAGTAGAGAACCTCTTTGAAGTACAGGCTGAGGAACCTCAAATCGAGGATAATCCAGAACCTGAGGGAGAAGAGATAGTAGCTGAAGAGCCAGTCGTAGAAGAACAAGAGGAAGAAGAACTTCCCAGCAAGTATAAGGGTAAATCTGTTGCAGATATTATCCGTATGCACCAAGAAGCTGAAAAGCTAATTGGCAGACAGGCTCAAGAAGTAGGCGAAGTTCGTAAACTTGCTGATGATCTCATTAAACGGCAACTCGAAACTGGACATGTTCCAGCAGTGGCAGATGAAGCTACAAAAGAAGACGAGATTGACTTCTTAGATGATCCGAAACAGGCGATTAGTAAGGCAGTAGACAAGCATCCTGCAATTGCTGAAGCGCGAAAACAAGCACTTCAGATGAAACAAATGCAGATTGCTCAAAGACTGGCAACTGAGTTTCCTGATTTTCAGCAGACCATCCAAGATCCAGAGTTTGCACAATGGGTAACTGCATCACCTGTACGTTTGAAGTTGTATAACGAAGCCAATACTAATTTTGATTTTGATTCCGCTGCTGAGTTGCTTGGTAACTGGAAATATGTCAGAAAAGGTAAGGCAGAAGCTACAACTGAAGCCGTGCAAAAGACAGTTAAACAAGATCGCAAACAAACGGTCAAGGCTGCTGCTGTAGATACAGGGGCTGTTGGGGTTAGTTCTAAAAAGACTTACCGCCGTGAAGACATCAGAAACCTTATGATTCGTGATCCAGACCGTTACCAAGCTATGCAAGATGAGTTAATGTCCGCATATGCCGAAGGACGGGTAATTTAACTTGAAAGGAATTAAAAATGGCACTAGGTTCTAACCATGTAACCAAGACTACGGCGGATAAGTTTATCCCCGAGATTTGGTCCGATGAAATCATCGCTGCGTATAAAAAGCAACTCGTTGCTGCTAACCTGTTCTCGAAGATGTCGTTCAAGGGCAAAAAAGGCGATACGCTGCATATCCCGAAACCCACTCGCGGTGCTGCTTCTCTGAAAGCTGCCGCTACTCAGGTTACTCTGCAAGCTGCTACCGAGACCGAAGTTCAGGTTCTCGTTAACAAGCATTATGAGTACAGCCGCCTGATCGAAGACATCGTTGAAGTCCAGGCTTTGTCCTCGCTGCGTAAGTTCTACACCGATGACGCTGGCTACGCTCTGGCTAAACAGGTTGACACTGATCTGGTTCAGCTTGGTCGTGGTGCTAACAGCGGTGACGGCACTGCTGCTTACACTGGTGCTTTCCTGGGTGGTGATGGTACTACCGCTTATGTTGACGGCACGACTGCTGGTACGGCTATTACTGATGCCGCTATCCGCCGCAGCATTCAGCGTCTGGATGACCAGGACGTTCCCATGACTGATCGCTTCCTGATCGTTCCTCCTTCGGCTCGTAACAGCCTGATGGGTATCGCTCGCTTCACTGAGCAGGCTTTCGTTGGTGAAGTCGGCGGTGGCAACACTATCCGTAACGGTCAGATTGGTGACATCTATGGTGTTAAAGTTTTCGTTACCACGAACGCTGATACGCCCACCACCACTACGAACCGTATCGCTCTGCTTGCCCATAAGGATGCATTTGTCCTGGCTGAGCAGATGGGTGTCCGTTCGCAGACCCAGTACAAGCAAGAGTACCTCGGTACGCTGTTCACCTCCGACATGCTGTACGGTGTCGCTGAACTGCGTGACGGCTCTGCTGTTGCTCTCGCTGTTCCTGCCTAATTAGGCTCTGCCCTGGCTTCGGCTGGGGCAGTTTTCTAAGTAGATTCTAAGAGTCTATTTAGCAAACTAAGGAGATATAATGGCTATTTACCGTGGTGCTGGTGGTCCAGGAGACGCTACCACCGATGCTGCTAATGAAGCTACCGTAGCCTCTAATAAGGCCACAGAAGCTGCTGCTAGTGCTGCTGCGGCGGCTGCTAGTGCCTCTGCTGCTGCTTCCTCTGCCTCATCTGCATCCTCTTCTGCAAATTCTGCAACTAGTAGTGCATCTTCTGCTACAAGTTCTGCAAGTTCTGCATCGTCTTCTGCTTCTTCTGCCTCTTCAAGTGCTACTTCTGCTACTGCCTCCGCAGGCCAAGCAGCTACTTCTGCTGTAAATGCCAGCACTTCTGCAACTGCTGCAGGGGTTGCTCAGACTGCTGCCGAGGCTGCACAAGCTGCTGCTGAACTAGCACAGACTGGTGCTGAGACTGCAGAGACTAACGCTGAAACTGCACAGGCTGCTGCTGAAGCTGCCAGAGATGCTGCTTTGTCTGCTCTTGATAACTTTGATGATCGTTATCTTGGTGCAAAAGCTAGTGATCCTACACTAGACAATGATGGCAATGCACTGGTATCTGGTGCGTTGTACTTTAATACCACTAGCAATGTAATGAAAGTGTATGACGGCTCTGTATGGCGGGCTGCATATGCTGATGTTTCTGGTGCTTTACTAGCTGTTAACAATCTTTCTGACCTAACAAGTGTTCCTACAGCTAGGACTAACCTTGGATTAGGTACTGCAGCTACTACTGCTTCTACTGACTATGCCACGGCTGCTCAGGGTGCATTGGCTGACTCTGCTACCCAGCCTGGAGATCTAGCTACTGTAGCAACTACTGGTGCTTACTCTGATCTGACTGGCGCACCTACCAATGTATCTAGCTTTACCAATGATGCTGGTTACCTAACCACCGAGACTTATACTGGTACGGTTACTAGCGTTGACATGACCGTGCCTACTGGCTTGTCTGTCTCTGGTAATCCTGTTACTTCTAGTGGTACTTTGGCTGTTACTTATTCTGCTGGTTATGCTATCCCGACTACTGTTAAGCAAAGTAATTGGGATGATGCTTATGTCTTTACTGCTGCTTTTCCAAGTCAGTCTGGTAACTCTGGTAAGTTTTTGACTACTGATGGTTCTAGCCTGTCTTTTGCTACTGTAGATGCACTGCCTAGCCAGACTGGTAATAGTGGTAAGTTTCTAACCACGGATGGTACTGATGCAAGCTGGCAGACCATCGCTACTGGTAACACCACTGCTACTGGTATTTGGGAGAACGCTAACACCATCTCTGCTGATTACACGGTTACTACTAACTATAATGCTATGTCGGTTGGTCCTATCACTGTAGCTTCTGGTGTTACGGTGACTATTCCTTCTGGCTCTACTTGGGTGATTATCTAATGGCTATTGTAATTAACGGTTCAACTGGAATCAGTGCTACTGAGTCATCGTCAGTATTGGGTAATGGAGTAGTAGAAGCTGCTGACTTAGCTGCTGGTGCTGCTGTAAGTAATATTGGTTACACCCCTGCTAATCAAGCCAATGTGATGGGCCGCAACAGGATCATCAATGGTGATATGCGGATTGACCAGAGGAATGCTGGGGCGAGTGTTACTGCTCCAAACGGTGAATACACTTTAGACCGTTGGGCTACTTTGTCGAGTGCGGCAAGCAAATTCACGATTCAGCAAAATGCTGGAAGCGTTACTCCTCCGGCTGGCTTTTCTAATTATGCTGGTATGACCGTTACTTCTGCATACTCCCCTACTGGTGGCGAAGTATTCGGTGTTCGGCAGCGTATTGAAGGTTATAACATGGCAGACTTTGCTTGGGGGACTGCCAATGCTAAAACAATAACTTTGTCTTTTTGGGTGCGTTCTAGCCTAACTGGAACTTTTGGCGGGGTTTTGCAAAACAATGGAGCAAGCCGTTCCTATCCATTTACTTATACCATTGATGCAGCAAACACATGGGAACAAAAAACCATAACAATTGCTGGCGATACTTCAGGGACTTGGCTTACCACTAATGGCGTTGGTATTACTGTGTTATTTAGCATAGGTGCTGGTTCTAGTATTTTGGGAACTGCTGGAGCCTGGGCTGGTGCAGCATATTACTCTGCAACTGGCTCAACCAATCTAATTGCTACAAACGGAGCAACCTTTTATTTTACCGGCGTCCAACTAGAGGTTGGCTCTGTTGCCACTGAGTTTGAGCGCAGACCTTATGGGTTGGAGTTGGCGTTGTGTCAGCGGTACTATCAATCTATCACTGCTATGTGGTTTTATGGTTCTGGAAACGGATCTGCAACAACTGCATCAACAATTACTGAAACTAGTTGCCCTTTATTTGTTCCATTACGAGCCAGTCCTACTTTGGGGACGGTGAATGTTTCTCAAATGGACGCAGATTCGTATAGTTCAAAATCTGGAATTACACCAACAGCAAACGGTTTTAATGTAAATAGTCAATTAGTTTTAAATTGGTCAGGATTAAACGCTGATTTGCAGGATAACAGACCGTGCGCCGTTCGTAACAATACAGTTTTAACGATTAGTGCGGAGTTATAAAATGTATAAACTTAGAAAATTTTCTTTGAAAGACGGTACGTTTATTCAAGATATTTTGTTTACATCTAGCAATGGTAATGTTTATTCCATCCCATTCGATGAAGCCAACACAGACTACCAAGAGTATTTAAAATGGCTCGCTGAAGGTAACGAGCCTTTACCAGCAGACGGAGAATAACAATGAGTATTAAGATTAACGGTGGTGCAACTAACTTCGCATCTACTTTTACTGCAAGCCCTACCGCAGACCGCACTGTAACCATCCCTGATGCTAGTTTTACAGTAGCTGGTACTGACGCTGCTCAGACTTACACAGCTTCACAGCGAGGCACTGTTACCACCGATAATGACGGCTCATTTGACATGAGTGCAGGTAACAACTTCAAGTGTACTCCGACTGCTAACTTCACGCTGACCTTCACCAACATCACTGCTGGTCAGTCTGGCAACATCTGGCTGGATAACTCTGGTGGCTACACAGTCTCTGCTCACAGTGCTGTGTACATTAATGCTGACACGCTGACTGCTATCTCGGTGGCTGGTGTGTACTGGATGAGTTATTACAGTCCTGATGGTACTAACGTAGCTGTGGCCGCTACTGGAGCAATTGAGTAATGGCAATTATCCAAGGTAACTCTTCTGTTGAAAGCGCAGTAGGCGCATACGAGATTCCTAACAGCCTGCGGTTTAACTCTGCGGATTCTGCTTATCTAAGTTGGACACCATCAGTTTCTGGTAATCGTAGGACTTGGACTTTATCTTTTTGGCACAAGCGCTCTAAGATTACAGATAGTGCGCTAACGCCTATTCTTGGAACACCAAGCAATACAGACTTGATTTCTTTTGATACTGATGATGTCTTTCGGGTATGGTTTGGCACAAACACTTACAACATTGAAACCACGCAAGTTTTTCGTGATGTTAGCGCATGGGGCCATTGGGTTGTTGCTGTTGATACCACGCAAGGAACACCTAGCAACCGAGTAAAAATCTACTATAACGGCTCTGAGATTACAGCATTTTCAACCGCTTCGTATCCGACTCTAGACTATGATACTGGCGTAAACAATACTGTTGAGCATCGTATTGGAAGAATGCCTTCTAACGATTATAACTATCTCAACGGCTACCTCACTGAGGTTCAATTCATCGATGGCTCTGCCAAGACTCCATCAGACTTCGGTGAATTCAACACGGACACAGGTGTGTGGCAACCTAAAGCCTACACTGGCTCTTACGGCACTAACGGCTTCTATCTGCCGATGACGCAAGACCAGATTGTTGAGGGCTTTAACACTGTTCTTTATCGTGGTAATGCTTCAACAAATAAGGTTACTGGCGTTGGATTCGCCCCCGATCTAGTGTGGATTAAAGATAGAACATTTGGAAGCGGTTCAGATCACTTCTTGTTTGACAGCCTTCGCACAACTTATTCGCTTTCAAGCAATACGACAGGTAATGAAACGCAAAAAAGTAGCGATGGTTTTACAAGTTTAGATGCCGATGGATTTACATTAAATGGTAGTGGCGGCGGTGACAATGTAAACAGAAGCGGCTCTGGGATGGTCGCATGGTGTTGGGATGCTGGTAACTCCACTGTTACTAATAACGATGGCGACATTGCATCACAAGTTCGAGCAAATCCGACTTATGGGTTTAGCATTGTTACTTGGACTGGGAATATTACACAATCGACCATTGGGCATGGTTTAGGAACAGCCCCTAAATTTATCATTGTAAAAAACAGAACCGATAGTGACACAAACTGGCAATGTTGGCACACTGGTTTGTCATCAGATAGAAGCATTATATTAAATGCCACTGACCCACAAAGTACTGATGGGCCGTATTTTTTTGGGAATAACACAAATATTGTAGTCCCTACTGATACTGTATTTACTGTTGGCGGAAATAACCAAGTAAACGGCAGTAGTGACAATATGTTGTGCTATTGCTTCTCTGAAGTATCTGGCTACAGCAAGTTTGGTTCGTACAGCGGCAACGGATCAAGCACAGGGCCTACTGTCACGACAGGCTTCCGTCCCGCTTTCCTGCTTATCAAAAGTTCTACAAGAACAGGTACTGAGTGGCATATTATTGATGACACTAGAGACACGGTAGACCCGCTAACAAAAGCACTAAGAGCAAACAGACCAGATCCTGAATTTGAAACAACAGCCCTAAACGCTGCTTGTAATGTGCAGATTACTGATACTGGTTTTACTGTAAACGGTAATGTGGACCACTTTAACTTCAGTGGTGAAACTTACATCTATGCTGCCTTTGCAGACAAGCGTGAGGCTGCTTTCTGGCGTGACTTCTCTGGTAACGGAAACAACTGGCAACCTAACAACCTAGACTTCAATGACTCTATGGTTGACACGCCTACGCCTTACGGTACTGACACTGGTGTCGGTGCAGAGGTGCGGGGTAACTACGCTACTTGGAATCCTTTGGCAAAGTCAGACAACCATACGCTATCAAATGGAAACCTGACAATTACAAGTTCTTCTTACGGTGCTGCTTGCGCTACCTTTGGCGCACAGTCTGGTAAGTGGTATTGGGAATTTGCGTACACAAACCGCACCGCAACCAATTCACCTGTGGTTGGTTTTGGAAATGAAAACTTTAATTACAGGAATCCACCATCAGGCTATCTTGGTAGTGATTTAAACGGCGGTGGTATAAACACAATAAGTGGAACCGCTCAGATTAACGCTACCAGCACTTCTTATGGTTCTGCCATTTCTAGTGGCGATCTTCTCATGTTTGCAATGGACTTGGATAACCGCAAGTTCTATATTGGAAAGAATGGCACTTGGTTTAATAGTGGCGATCCTGTTGCTGGAACTGGTCAGTGGCCTTATTCTGGAACAATCACTGGGACAACATTCTTCCCCGCTGTGAATATGTTCCAAGACACAGGAACAGCCAACTTTGGTCAGTTGCCCTTTGCCTACGCAGCCCCCACTGGTTATAAGTCCCTGTGTACTACCAACCTGCCTGATCCAGCCATTGCAGATGGTTCTACTAACTTTGATGTGGCCTTGTATACAGGCAACGGTGTAAACACTAACGATGGAAACACAATCACTGGCTTAAATTTCAAACCAGATTTTGTTTGGCTAAAGTGCCGTTCATCCGCAGAGACACATTCTTTGCAAGATGTTTTGCGTGGCCCTAGAGCAACAATGTACTCGCAAAGTACTGAAAATGAAAATGCTAACCGTGGTTATATAAACTCATTTACATCTGACGGCTTCACTACTGGTAACGCCAACGGAGCGAGCATCAATCCCAATAATGCAAACGGTTTTACTTATGCAACTTGGAACTGGAAAGCGGGCGGCACTGGTGTAAGTAACACTGCTGGCTCTATCACCTCGACAGTTTCGGCCAATCCTACGGCTGGGTTCTCAGTTCTGACCTATACTGGTAACGGAACCGCTGGTGCTACAGTCGGCCACGGGCTTTCTGTTGCGCCTTCGTTCTTGGTTGTTAAGAACCGAGATACCGCTGGCGAGCAGTGGGTTGTTTATCACAAAACACTAGGCGGCACACAGTATCTAAAACTAAGTGATACATCAGCCGTGGGTGCAAGTGTTATCGTTTGGAACAATACAGACCCAACTAGCAGTGTTATCACTCTTGGAAACTGGAGTGCTGTAAATCAAAGCACCAAATCTCATGTCTGCTATGCGTTTTCTCCTGTTGAAGGCTACTCTGCCTTCGGTTCCTACACCGGCAATGGTAGTGCTGATGGGCCGTTTGTTTACACGAACCACCGCCCAAGATTCCTGTTGGTCAAGTGTTCATCGGTGGCTGGTGAGGATTGGATTATTGTTGACGCAGTTAGAAATGAATATAACTATGTCAATAAGTTTCTTTTTCCAAACTTATCAAATGCAGAAGGTGCAGCCGCATCAAACAATGTGGTTGATTTTTTATCAAATGGTTTCAAGGTTAGAAGCACCTCGGGTGCATGGAACTCATCAAGCGCAACCTATGTGTACGCTTCATTTTGCGAAAACCCATTTAAGTATTCTTTAGCGAGGTAATCATGTCATTTGAACTCAACGGTAAACCAATCAACATCTATAAAGCCTACACCACGGCTGATGGAATTAAGTACGCTAACCTGCGTGATGCCTCTGTCCGTGAAGCATTGGGCGTGGTTGAGGTGGCTGACCCAGAAGCCTATGATCAAAGATTCTACTGGGGCGTAGACAACCCCAAACTGCTAGATGACCGTGAAGAGTCTGACGAGGAAGGCAATCCTCTGTATGTCAAGGTTTATGACCCAGTGTCAGAATCGATGGTGGATACTGATGTTCGGTTGGTGACCAAGGGACTCAAGAGCCAGTGGATTGCACAGGTCAAGGCTACGGCTGGTTCGCTATTGGCTGCTACAGACTGGATGGTTATCCGTAAGGCTGAGCGTGATGTGGCTATCCCTGCTGCTACCGTGGCTTATCGTGCTGCAGTGGTAGCTGAGGCTGATCGTCTTGAGACAGCTATTCTAGCATGTACAGATGTCCCTGGCCTGATCGCTGTAGTGGAGGCTCAAGCTTGGCCTAAGGCTGAGTAGTGGACCCAGTAATTGGTCAGATCAAGGGAGCAATCGGAGGACTATCCCAAGCGATCTCCCTTGCTGATGACCTGGAAGGCGTTGCCAAGCAGGTACAGGATCTTGGAAAGAAGGAACTAGCTGCCCGAGCAGAGTGGCGCAGGAAGCAGACACAGGTCAATGGTGACTATGCTTTCCTGAATGCTGTAGACGAGTATCATCGCGTCAAAGAAGCTGTACAGATGCGGGAGCAAGTCAAGAAGCAGGTTATACAAGAGTATGGCAAGGCTGGCTGGAAGAAGTAGAGCGTATCGAGAAAGCGTCAGAAGGAAGAGTTTAAGAAGCTTTACACCGAAGACGGGCATGATAAAGCAAAAATGTTTAAATTAAAGCTGGCTTGTTTCGGGCTGGCTTTTTGTATAACTATGATTATGTACATGACTGGTATGATTCGTGAGATGTCAATAGCCTTTTACGGAGCGTAAGTATGTTTGGTTTACCTATCGAAGCTATCTCCATGCTAGGATCTACTATCCTGGGTGGTATCATGAAGATGATGGGACAGGCTCAGCAGGACAAGGCTGACCAGTGGAAGATGATGATGGCTCAGAACAAGCAGACTGAAGAGTTTGTGGACGCTGCCCGTCAGATGCAGAACCCTAACGCAGCCTGGATTCGTAGGTTTATCGTTGTCCTGGCTATGACTGGTGGTCTAGGGATTGTCTTCCTGGCTCCTGCTATGGATACCGTGACGAATGTGCCTGTCACCACCACCGAGGGCTTCAAGTTCTGGTTGTTTGACTTCACCCGTCCAGTGACCACCTATGTACCTCTCAAGGGCTTTGTGACCCCTGACTGGCTACCAGTATCAATCATGAATATTATTGGTTTCTATTTTGGATCTGCTGCCATGCAGCGTAGATAAGGAGAGGTAAGTATGGCAGTAGAACATGTCTCAGAAGGCACTAAACACGTCCTAGACGGGGTTTCTGTGATCACGGTAATAGGAGCCCTAGCCGATGTGCTGCCAGCCGTTGCAGCCCTGTTTACGATCGTTTGGACGGGTATCCGTATTTGGGAAACTGACACAGTTCAGGGTTGGCTAGGTAAGAAATAACTTGACAAAACGTCAAAAGTATGCTATAATATAGTATCTTTAGAGAACTTAAAACATGTCCAGAAAAATATCAGTAGCAAGTACAAAGAATACGACAACCAAAGATGTATTGTATACTGTTCCCACTAAGAATACTGCTTTATGGAACTTGATGTACATTATTTCTTTGACTGGTAACTCAACACCTAAAGTTTATTGGTATGACAAATCTACTAATACAGAGTTTTTTATCGTGGGTGGTAAGAACTTAGGTATTGGTGAGTTTATTCTTCTTAACCAAGCTGAAGTTGTATTACAAGAAGGTGATGAGATTAGGATTCAAAACACAACTACTTATACGGTAACTTATGTTGCCACGTTAGAGCTAGTACCTAACCAAGCAACGCAATTCCACGGAGCATAACATGCCAATGGTCGGTGACAAGAAGTACCCCTACACTAAGGCTGGTAAAGCCAAGGCTAAGAAAGCCTCTGAAAAGATTTCTAAGCTTCGTAAAGAAGGCTATCCTCAGAAACAGGCTGTTGCTATCGGCCTGAGCATGGCTGGAATGAAGAAGAAAAAGAAATGAAGCCAGGACTCTACGCTAATATCCATGCCAAGCGCAAGCGTATTGCTGCTGGTAGTGGTGAGAAGATGAAGAAGCCAGGACAGAAGGGTGCTCCTACGGCTAAAGATTTTAAACAAGCAAAGAAGACGGCTAAAAAATGAACTTTTGGATAGGCGTAGCGTTCTTCTGTTTATCGGATACCTGCGCCTTCTGGAAAGCTGATCAGAACTTCTATAGTAAAGAGAAGTGTGAAGCTAGGGTTGAGTTCGTAATGAAAGAAGTGACAGATGCGGGTGGTATTGCTAACGGTGTCTGTCTTCCAATTAAACCAGGACAAGCATAATGGTTAAGAAGGTTTATCAAAACAAAGAAGGTGGCCTCAATGCCAAAGGCAGAGCTTACTTTAAGCGCACTGAAGGGGCTAATCTAAAGCCTCCAGTGTCCTCTAAAGAGGCTGCTAAATCACCTAAGAAGGCTGCACGGCGTAAGTCTTTCTGCGCTCGAATGTCTGGCGTTGAGGGACCAATGAAGGATGAAAAGGGCCGTCCTACTCGTAAAGCCCTGGCTCTTCGTAAATGGGATTGCTAAATGACCTACCTAGAAATTGTTAATGAAGTTCTAGTACGCCTGCGCGAGAGCGAGGTTACTTCTGTCTCTGATACTCCGTACTCCAAGCTGATCAGCAAGTTTGTTAATGATGCTAAGAGGCAGGTAGAAGACGCATACAACTGGAATGCTCTGTCAGAGACCCTGACTGTCACCACTGCTCCTGACCTGTTTAACTATGTCATGACTGGCTCTGGTCAGAGATTCCGTGTACTGGATGTCTTGTGTCTTGAGAAGGATAATTTCCTGACTTTTAAGACTACCAGGGAGATGGATAATCTGTTCTTGAACCAGACAGTTCAAAAAGACTTTCCTACATATTATAACTTTAACGGTGTGGATGCTAACGGTGACACGCAGGTTGACCTGTATCCTGTTCCTAATGCCATCTATAATGTTAACTTCAATATCATCAAACCTCAAGCTGCACTAGCTACTAACTCTACTCGTTTGTTGGTGCCTTCTGAGCCTGTAGTTTTCCTCGCTTATGCTAAGGCACTTGCTGAGCGTGGTGAGGATGCTGGACTAGGAAGTTCTGAAGCTTACCAGCTTTACTCCAACTCTCTGGCAGACCATATTGCCATCGAAGAGAGCCGTTATCCTGATGAGAATATCTGGACTCCATACTAATGGCTAAACCTCTTAACACCGCTACGATTGCTGCTCCTGGCTTCCTGGGACTAAACACTCAGGAATCTAGTATTCAATTGTCTAGCGGTTTTGCCTTAACTGCTCAGAACTGCGTTATTGACAGATACGGACGTATTGGTGCTCGGCGTGGTTGGACTGCTGTCAATGCTAGTAATGCTGATCTAGGATCTAATAATGTTGAGTTTCTGTTTGAGATGGTTGATCCAGTTGACGGTAATAAGCTTATCTCTGGGGGTAACAATAAGTTATTTATCGGAACTACTACGCTAGTTACTAAGACAGTACGTAACACGGATAACACGGGTGATGTTGCTTATACGATTTCTGGTAACGATTGGCAGGCTGCTTCCATTCCTTTTGGTGATGCTGCTGACGCTGTTCCCCACGCCTACTTGGTTCAGACTGGTCACGAAGCATTGGTCTACCATGAACTACCTACTGCTGGTGGTAATCCTCATGACCATGATAGTGGTGTTTATGGCCTTCAGCGTCTCGGTGATGTAGGCTCCTTGCCTCCTGGATATACGACTACTGACTTTAAGCCTAACACTGTTGTAGCTGCTTATGGACGTATCTGGATGGCAGACATCATTGGTGATCGTCAGACTGTCTACTTTAGCAGGCTCTTAAATGGTTCTGAGTTTAATGGTGGTGACTCTGGTTCCTTGTCTGTCAATGCTGTGTTTCCTAATAACGATCAGATCGTAGGACTAGCTGCACACAACGGTTTCTTGATTATCTTCGGACGGAACAATATTGCTATCTACGCTAACCCAATTGACGTTACTGAGCTTACTCTGGCTGACTTTATTCCGAATGTGGGCTGCTTAGCTAGGGATTCTATCGTTAATACTGGTACTGATATTATCTTCTTGTCTGACTCTGGACTGCGTAGCTTGCAGCGAGTGATCCAAGAGAAGTCGCTACCGATGCGTGACTTGTCTAAGAATGTGCGTGACGAGTTAGTGCAGAACGTAGGCTCAGAGACAACGACTAAGATTAGGGCTGTATATTATGATCGAGATGCTTTCTATCTACTTGCTCTACCTGCCACTCGTTATGTGTACTGCTTTGATCTTCGGGCTCCTCTTCAGGACGGATCGGCACGTGTTACTATTTGGGATAACATTGAGCCTCATGCCTTTACTGTTAATACTGCTAAAGAGCTACTCATTGGGAAAGCTGGTTATGTCGGTAAGTACTTTGGGCATAATGATAACGGTAGCAGCTATCGCCTGCGCTATTTCACTAACTATTTTGACTTCGATCAACCTACTAACCTCAAGGTATTAAAGAAAGCTGGCTTTGTAGTTATAGGTGGTTCTGCCCAGGCTATCTCTGTTAAGTATGGATTTGAGTACACAGATAACTATAAAGCTATTACGAAAGTACTTGACAGCGCGGTAGTTTACGAGTATAATATAGCAGAGTATAATATTGGTGAATACTCTGGTGGTATCGTGCTTGATAGGTTTACTGCTAACCTAGGTGGGTCTGGTGCTGTTATGCAGATTGGACTGGAGTCAGATATCAATGGTAATCCACTATCCGTTCAGAAGATTGACGTAGGTGTTAAACTAGCTAAGACTATAATCTAAGGATTTAAGATGAGTAATTATACTAAAGCAACTAACTTTACCGCTAAAGATTCTCTGCCTACTGGTGACTCAGGTAAGATTGTTAAAGGTACTGAGATTGATACCGAGTTTACAGCAATTGCATCTGCAATAGCTTCTAAAGCTGATACTAACAGTCCTACGTTTACTGGCACTCCGACTGCTCCTACTGCCTCTTCTGGAGCTAATAATACTCAGCTTGCTACCACAGCCTTTGTTACAACTGCTGTCACCACAGCAACTGGAAGTCTTGGTACTATCTCTACTCAAAACTCTAACAGCGTAGCTATCACTGGTGGGACTATGTCTGGTGTAGCAATTACAACTGGTACTATCAATAGCTTGACTACTGCCTCTATCGGAACTAATTCTTACGGTACTCGTACTATTAGTACTAGCACTCCTTCTGGTGGTTCTTCTGGTGATATCTGGTATAAGGTAGCTTCCTAATGTCAACGTATGTAAACGACTCAGGGGTCAATAAAGAAGTCCTTGAGATTTATGTCAATGACGGGGGTACTTGGAAGACCTGCCAGGATGCTTACGTCAATCAGAATGGGACATGGAAGTCTGTTCTGTATGAAGCCGGAAGCATTACTTATAATCCTGACCAGGGCGGTACTACTTCGTTTACTGTTCCTGCTGGTGTGTTTAGTCTTACTTACACAGTTTATGGTGCAGGTGGTGGATCTGGCTCATGTAATTCCAATGGTGACGCATGGGTAGGCGGCGGTGGAGGCGCAGGTGGTAAGTCTACTGGAACATTGTCTGTTACTCCTGGAGAAACTCTTACACTAATTGCTGGTACTAGAGGACGTGGTGCTTCTTACCGTTTTAATGATAACTATTCTTACAATCCTAATAATAGTAATCTTGGTGTAGGCACTGCTGGTGGTTCTAGTTATATTAAAAGAGGTGGGACTTCTCTTGTAACTTCTACTGGAGGAGGCGGCGGCGCAGGTCTAAATAATGGTGACTATGGTGGTGCAGGGGGTGCTCCTACTGTAGCTGGAACTGCTCCTACTTCTCCTGGTGGTGGTTCTGATGGTCAAGGCGGAGCAGGTGCTAATACTTCTCGTTATGGTTATGGATATACTGGTTCTATCCCTGGAGGTAGGAATGGATCAGGTACTCCTCCTTCAGGCGGTAACAGAGGATCTGGGTACGGTAACGGAGGCGGTCAGTCTGGACTTGGTGTAGGCACCGATGGACAAGACGGAGCAGTTCTCCTCACGTGGTAAAGTTTCCAGTAGTACAGCGTCCTGAGTATATTATGTATTTAGAGTACGCTCATGATATGTTTTGGCTCCATGCTGATGTATTTAAGTGGACCGCTGCAGTAAAGAAAGATTTTGTTCGTAACCTAGATAGACTCCAAGACTTGATCAACTCGCCTATCTATGGAATGGTTGACAATAGTAAACTAGGTAAGTTTGGTAAGTCGATTGGGTTTGTGTTTCACAGTCTCGTAAGAGGAAATGATAATAATGTATATGAAGTATACTCAAGGAGTTTATAATGGGTAAGATTGTAGGCAATATCCTCGGATTCACTTCTGCTGGTAATCAGGCGGCAAGAGAACAGCTTGAAGCTGGTAAGATGGCTGCATCTGCTGCTGCGTTTAGACCAGTAGACATTACGAGTCGATTTGGTGCCGGTGCTTTCCAGACTGGTGTAGACCAATATGGTACTCCAACTCTTAAAGGAGCATCTTATACTGTCTCTCCAGAGATGCAGGCTATTCAGAATGCAGTCTCTGCTCAGATGCCATACTCTGCTATGCAAGCTGCTAATGTCACAGGACAGACTGCTCCTTGGCTGATGGGTGGCGCACAGAATCTATTTGGCCTCGGTGCTCAGTATCTTTCTCAGTCTCCACAGGCTGCTGCTCAAGACTATTACGCTACTCAGCAAGCATTGCTTGAGCCAACCCGTCAAGCTGAAGAGGCTCGACTGGCTCAATCAGTGTTTGGACGAGGACGTGCTGGTCTCAGCGTAGGAGGTGTTAATCCTGACCTAGCTACTTATGCTGGTGCTAATCGTATGCAGGATCTGCAGTTGGCTGCTCAAGCTGAACAGGCTGCTCAACAGCGTATCGGCTTTGGTGCTGGTCTGTTTGGTCAAGGTACTGATCTCTACAATCAACTGTATGGTCTTCAAACTACTGCTTACAGCCCGCTCCAGACTCAGCTTGGTATGGTTCAGTCCATCGAAGAACTGGCTCAACAGCCTCTGCTTCTCGGCGCACAGCTTGGTGGTCAGCAGGCTACCGCAGGTGCAAACATGGGTCAAAGCTTGTTGCAAGCAGGTCTCGGTGCTGCTCAGTCTCGTCTGCAAGGAAATCTGGCAGGTGGTCAGGTGCTTGGTAATATTCTCAGTTCGTTTGCTGGAAGGAAATAATAATGGCCCAGATGAATCTATCACAGCTTGGCTCTTTGTTTAAAACTCAACAAGAGATTATTGACGAAGAGAAAAAGAAGCAACGAGAAGCTTACCTTAATAGATTGAAGATGTATCAGTCTGCTGGTCAGGGTCTTGGTCCTTTCCAGGGATCTGTACAGGCTTGGTCTGGTATTGGTGAGTTTATGCATTCTTATCTTGATAAACAAGAACTAGAAGCAAAGAAAAATGCTAGTCCCCTTGACAATCCTGATATCAACAAACAGCTTATTCTTGAAAGTTATGCCCAGGAAGACTTAACTGACCCTACTGTTCTTAGAAGCTTAGCAAAGAATCTACAGTCTCAGGGATTTATTAAAGAAGCATTGACTGTTGCTGGTACTCTGCAATCTATGGAACAACCACAGAACGAAGCTGTTACAGCGTTCACTGGTAAGGTTGATGACAAGCGTGTTCCTCTTGTCTTTGATAAAACTACTGGTGCTTATAAGTATCGTAAGGATAATAAGCTGGTTCCGTATGATGGTGAGATTGAATATAAACCAGGATCAGTTGATGAAATTAAAGGCGTTGTTGCTGCCGCTCTAAAGGCTCAAATGGAAGCTAAAACTGGTGGAGGCGGTGCTACTGGTGTTAAAGTCGGCAAGGACGGTAGGCCTACTGGTAAGGTTAATCCTGCTAATCTTCCTCCTCCCGCTCCTGGTAGTGTTAGTCCTCAAGATGCAGTGAAGATTGCTGAGGCAGATCGTCTCAAGCGCAAGGCTATTCAAGAGGCAGAGAGAAAGCGTCTATTAGAAGAAATGACAGGTGGCTGGGGCGGCAACGTAGCACCATAAGGAGTTAACATGGCTTATGAAGTCTCATGGGATGCGTTCAGTAAGGAAGATATTGACGCAATCCTAGCGGGTAGGTATGACCAAGTATCAGAGCCTGGGCTACGTCTACTTACAAACAATCCGTATGAATCAGGTGAATCGTTCCAACGTGGTGTGGAGCGAGGGTTTACTTCGACTCTCCGTGGTGTAGCTGAACTCTTTGGAGCAGACAAGACCCAGGACGATATCGAGAGAGAGCGTGAGTATCGAGCAATGCTTGAACTCAACCCAGGTGCTACCATCTCTGGCTCTGTTGTTGGTGGTCTTACCGATCCTACTAACCTAGCCCCTATCGGCACTGCTAAGACCTTTGGTCAGTTTGTTGGTCAGGGTATCGCTGTAGGTGGCGTTGCAGGGGTCTTAGAGCCCACGTACACGGCTGCTCAAGAAGGTGGATACGATGATAGCCGACTACAGAATGTGGGCGTTGGAGCGGCTTTTGGAGGCGTTGTAGGGGCAGGTTTAGGTAAGCTTCTCACTCGCTCCGCTGGCAAGGAAGACCAACTAGCTACTGATCTGGTATCTAACGCTCAGGCAGAACTACAAGCTGCGCTCACCAACCCAGGTGACAAGTCTAAATTCCTAGGTGCTTCCCTGGATACTCTGTTGCAGCGCAAAGCTGAGGCACTCAAGGGTACTGGTGAGGTTCCTGTCCAGCCTACCACGTCTGTAGAGGGTGCTGTCCAGGCGGTTACCAATATCCAAGGCGAGAAAGCCCTGCCCACTCTGGACCCTCAACTGAGGGCTGCTCAGAACATGTTCGGTAGAACTCCTATGGCCTTTAGCAATGACATCGACATGGCTGCATACATCGCTGGTAAGGGCACTTCTACGTCCTCTGGCAAGTATCTAGGCTTCCTGGCTAGAGCCCTTAACCTCCCCGTGTCAGACGCTCAGAAGCTCGCTAAAGAGGCTTACAACGAGATGAAGAAGAGCAATGGTCAATACCTAGTCCAGATGGGGTTGAAGGGCGAGAATGCTGCTCAGCTTCCTGTACGGACTAGCCGTGCTATTGATAGAATCATCAATCCTGTTGATAAATTCCTTGACAACGAGTCAAAAGTAGTGTATAATTATGGTAGTAAAATGCTTGAGCAAGAGGGTAAAGGTAAATGGAAGATCAATGCTTCTGATACCAACCTGAAGAATATTCATGCAAAACTACTAGAGACTGATCCTAACGCTGGTGTGATTGATGCTGCTAAGGCAGCTTTCGGTTATGCCCGTGGACTACGACACATGAAGAATGAGTTTGGTCCTACGTTTAAGGCTCGGTCTTTTGATGATTACCTAAAGAATGCTGGCGATGATAATGACATGTTGCTGTCGATCCTAAAGAGTGGTGATATTGATGGGTGTCCGATCTAATGGCTAAGTGCTACGCTCCGTACTATAAGCATCTGCTTCCTAAGAAGAGGATCTCTCCTCTGACTCCGCGTCAGTTGAAGATGATCTCTGAGATTAAAGATCCTACCAGGAAGGCTAAGACGCTAGGTGTGCTTGCTAAGTATCTTGATGATACGTCCCTAGCTGCACTGAATATTGCTGACCAGATCAGTCCTCAGCGTCTGAAGCAGTTGACTCGCCTGGGGCAGCCCATGTCCGAGCAAGAGCGTCAGGCTCAAGGGCAGATCCAAGAGATCATGCAGTCACTCGATCCAAGTGCTAAGCAAGACTTTGACTGGGTGTCTGATCAGATTGCCAAACAGTATCGCAAGGGTGATGTTCTTACCGAAGGTGAACGTGAAGTTCTGTACGCAGTCTTTGCTAAACAGCAGCAAGAGTTGCCTGTTGTGATGGCTCAGTTGGAAGAAGCCGTAGCATTGAATGATGATGAATTGATCTCTTTGTTCGGCGGTAAGTATCTACAGTTTGTCCAGGCTGCTGCTGCAGTTGCTGGTGATAAGAACGCTGTGTCTATGGTCCAACGCTCGTACAAGCGGCTGAATAAGCAGATCAAAGATAACACGGCGATTACAAGACTATTTGATGATGAGGCTTGCTGATGGCTCTGAGTGAACGCTGTAAAACAATGCTGGGCAACGTAGCCCGTGCTGCTAGGAATATGCTGAACAATCCTCACCTGGATCGTAAGACAGCTATGTCTAGCATTACCAAAGGAGCAGTCGATAGCATCAATGACCCCTCGCTTCGTCAGCAATTGTCTACTGTTGTCCGTAATAACTTCCTGTCTGCTACTGCTACGTTCTTCAAGAACCTTGGTGGTAACATGGGCAGGCTGATTGAGTTGCCTCTGACTCGTTTGTTCTCTGGCAGACCGATGGAGTCTGTAGCTATCCTGGAAGGCTATGCTGGTGCATTCTGGAAAGCATTTCCTCGCTTCCTCGGTGGCTTTGCAAACAAGAACATTGAGTTCGATGGACGCACTGGTCAGAATATGGACATCTACTTTAAGATTCCGTTGGTTGACAAGAAGCATCTAGACCTGATCAACAAGCCGCTCAACGCAGTGCTAACCTTCCCTCAGAGCCTCCAGCGTGGAGTGGACGAGGGTTTTGCTGTTATGCTTGAGCAGGCTCAGTTTGAGATCATGAAGCATCGTGTTAAGCATATGGCTGACGAGGACGTACTTGCTAGGTTCGGTATGGATAAGCATGACTTCGTGAACCAGATGGATGATGTTCTCAAGTCACGTGACAAGGTGTACGCCGAGGCAATGAAGAAGAATGATCCTGAGTCCTGGGCTAAGATGAAACCTCTGTGGCAGATGATGGAAGGTATTGATGCACAGATGGCATCAGAGATGGAAGACTTCGCTCGCTATGGTGTGTTCCGTCAGCGTCTTGGTGATTCGTTCATTGACCAGAGTACGCGTAAGATTGCTGAGATGGTGACCAAGAGCCCTGAATTGGCCTTGATCCTCCCCTTCGTTGTCACTCCTGTTAACATCGCTAAGTTTGGCTTTGGCTTTGTCCCTGGCATTGGCCTGCTGCGCTCACGCCCTGACTTTGGTAATCTGTTGACCAAGGGCAAGCTGGTTCTGAAAGACATCCAGAAGTACGAGGACGCTATCGCTAAGCGTGAAGTTAAGCTTGCTAAGGCTATCGAGAACGGTAGCGAGGGTGCTATCGAGCGACTGAATAAAGAGATTGGTACACTGAAAGGCAGGCTGCAGTTTGAGCGTGACTTCAATCGTGACCTGATCGCTCAGCAAGTGCTTGGTGCTGGCTTCGTTGGCACTGCCTACTACATGAAGCAGAGTGATATGCTGACTGGTGAGTACTCTTCTGATCCAGCTAAACGCCGTGTGCAAGAAGAAGCTGGCTTCCAGCCTAACTCGATCAAGATCGGTGGCAAGTGGGTTAGCTACGCTGGTATCGAGCCCCTGCATACTGTGCTGTCAATGACTGCTACTGCGATGGATCAGGTGCAAGAGGGCATGATGAAGGGCGAAGATATGACTGAGCGGATCTTCCGCGTTGGTAACGTGGTCAAAGCTTCGTTCCTAAGCAAGACCTTTACCGAGCAGTTGGCTAATGCTCTATCTGCTGTCCAGGCCGACAATCCAAGAAAGATTGAGCAGTTCGCAGTCAACATGACTAACGGTCTTGTGCCTAACCTGCTGAACGAGATTGCTCGTATTGAAGACCCCATCCGCCGTGAGATCAGAGATCCCGAGTTGAGTGCCTGGGTGATTAACAATATTCGTTCACGTGTGCCTTCTTTCCTTGGCGGTAATCGTCAGGAACTACCAGCCTCTGTTGGCCTGCTTGGTCAAGAGCGTCAGCTACCTAGCACTGCAAGTCAGATCTCTGGCTTCCCTGTCAAGTCAGCAAACAGGACTGCTGTTCAAGAGTTGATGAACAATCCTGAGTTGCGCCTCACCCCAGTCAGCAACAAGATTGGTGGAGTAGAGTTGACCCCTGACCAATACAACCGTTTGGCTACTCAGTCTGGTCAGATGCTCAACGTCTTGGTCGAGGCTCTTTCTACTAGCGAAGGATTCTTGATGTTGCCTAAGTCCATGCAAGCCAAGTTCATCAGGGACTACACTTCTAACTTCCGTAGAGATGCACGTCTAGCCATGCTGCCTGAGATCATCAAAGATCCTGCACAGCGTGAGCAATACATCCTCAACGAGATGCTGAAGAACGGTATCAACCCATACACTTATGATGAATAATATCTTTGATCAAACTGTTAAGTTTATTATTTTGTTGTGGTTTAGTCCTTATTTCCTGTTCGGAGCCAGTGATGCGTAAAAAAACTACTTATGAAATTATTCAAGAAGAGTTACTTAAAAAAGAAGGTAAAAAGAATCATGTTTACAAAGATTCAAGACAGCTTTTAACCTATGGCGTTGGTCATCTTCTTACCGCTGACGATGTAAAAGACCTTGGACTAACTGGACGGGTTAAAGAAGTACAAGTAGGTGGGACAACAGGATATAAATTAGTTGAAGGTAAAGACGCTAAGTTCCAATACATTAAAAATAGTAAAGGAGTAGTCTACGATAATAAGGTAACTTTAAAAGGAAAACCTTTGACGGTAGACGAAGAGAAAGTAAATGACACTTTTTCAAAAGACTTAGAATCAAAATACTTACAAGCTAAAGCTTCTATTCCTAATTTAGATAGAATGGGAGCTTCAGAGCAAGCCGCAGCAGTCTCAGGCTTCTTCCGTGGAGATCTTTCTGGTAGTCCTAAAACCTTGAGACTGATAAATCAAGGTAAGTTTGAAGAAGCAGCTAAAGAATTTCTTGATCACAAAGAGTACAAGACAACTAAAGATGAAGGTATTAAATCCAGGATGGAGGGCATAGCTTCTAATATTAGAACTATGGGATTAAGTCAACGTGGATATGAGATGCTACCTGATGATGGATTCAACAGAGAGCGTTCAGGCGGAAGAGGTGTAGGTTTGTCACAGGTAGATGTAACAAGCGATGCTCCTCCTGTAGCTGCTGGTATGGTTCAACCCCTGAGCCAGGAGGAAGTTGCTGCAAGGCGTATGGAGATCGACAACCTACTCAATCCTCTGGTCGAGGAAGACAAGCGTAGCTGGTGGGAGAAGCTGTTCCCGATGGGTGGTGACGAGTACGGTTCATACTCTGACGTTAAGTATCGTAGATAAAAAAAGACCCCTCCGAAGAGGGGCCGTCAAGTACTACTCTGGGATATTCCTACTCAACAAGATCCTCACGATACCAAGATCAATGACGAGATAACCCTTGTCTAGTTCTTGGTACTCGATACCAAGCTTACGCCGCTAATAAGTCCGACTTCAATGTCCATAATCCTTTTTCTCCTTCTCCACTCCAACCCCAGTTGCCTGTCATACCGTTAGCATTGTAGTCAGTCACCACGCCCTCGAAGAAGTTCTTCAGGCTGTCACCATTCACAATCCAATCTAGCCAAGGCAGGGGGTTCTCCTTGACCTTCCAGTTGCCCTTCAGTCCTAACTGAATGAGCCTACGATCTGCGATGTATCGGATGTACTTCTTGACCTCATCAGCAGACAGTCCATCAATCTCTTTCTTCTCCTTGTAAGCCAAGTCAATCACCTTGTCCTCTAGGGCTACTGCGTCCCTGAACATCTGGTAGATGCCTTGCTTAAACTCATCGTTGACAATCCGAGGGTGCTCCTTCAAAAACTCATGGAACAGGCGAGTCATGCCTTCCACGTGCTTGGACTCATCACGGATACTCCACTCCACGATCTCACACATGCCCTTCATCTTGCCCTGACGCTGGTAGTTGAGCAGCATCACAAAGGCTGAGAACAGGCTCATACCCTCGTTACAGGCAGACTGAGCCAGAGCCTTAGCAAGCCCCTGCTGGGTGTGTACATCAGCCGACTGCATGAACTCAATCTTCTCCTTCATCTCATCGTACTCCAGGAATGCAGAGTACTCCTCCTCAGCCAGTCCCAGGGTGTCATTGAGCAGCGCATAAGCCCGCTGGTGTACGAACTCACGATTGACAAAGCTAGTCAGCATAGCCCTGATCTCGTTGTTCTTGAACTTAGGCAGGAACTGCTCGATGTAGTTGGTCCCTACTGCTACGTCTGACTGGGTGAAGAGGCGCAGGATAGAGGTGATATGGTTCTTCTCTTCCTTACCGATAACGCCTGTCTTCCACTGAGCTACGTCCTCAGCTAGTTTAGCTTCCCATTCGCCCCAATGGATCTTCTCATGCTCTACTGCAGCCTCGACTGCCCAGGGGTATTGGAAGGGTTTGTAAGTAATGGATGGTGCTAGTACGCTCATTGTTTCTCCTTATCCGTGGCAAGCTACGCATTCATCTGCGTCTTTAAGTGCGTTACGAACTACTTTCTGACTAATCTTATCTGCCGTTGCTCCAGCAGTGGTACGAAGGTAATACAGACCTTTGAGCCCACGCTTCCAGGCTCTCAAGTGTACAGCATTCACATAGCCTTTGTCACTACCTGACGGGAAGAACAGGTTAACTGACTGGCCCTGGCAGATGTACTGCTGACGCTCTGCTGCGTGGTCTACTACCCACATCTGGTCTAGCTCGAATGCAGTCTTGAACACATCTTTGGTGTAGTCATCGAGGAAGTCCAGGTGCTGCACTGAGCCTTCGTTCAGGATGATTGACTGCCAGATGTCATCAGAGTTTTTACCTTGCTCTTCAAGCTTTGCTTCAAGGTATTTATTCTTGACAAGATGGGCTCCAGCCCTGGTTCGATGTACGTACGCGTTAGACTTAACAGGTTCAATAGATGGAGAGCAGCCCACAATAATAGAGCTATTGGCATTAGGAGCAATAGCAAGCAGGTAAGCATTCCTAGTTCCAGTACCCGTAAGATCTGCTGGTTCGCCACGCTCTTGGGCAAGAAGTTGGGTCTCATTAAATGCTTTCTCCTTAATAGTTTTAAAAATACGATCATTGATGCCCTTAGCCATTGGTGACTCCCAGGCAATACTCTTCTTCTGTAGGTAGCTGTGGAAGCCCATAGCACCCAGGCCCAGGCTGCGCTCAGACGAGGCAGAGAACTTGGCCCTCTCTAGCTCATCAGGTGCATTGTCAATAAAGAACTGCAGCACGTTGTCGAGGAAGCGAATCAGATCACCAATCATGTTGGTATCCTTCCACTCCTCAAAGTACTCCAGGTTCACAGAGGACAAGCAGCAGACAGCAGTACGATTCTCGTCAGTGACAAGATGGATCTCGTTGCACAGATTCGATCCTTTGATGCTCAAGCCAAGCTTACGCTGGGCAGGATTGATAGCACCATTGGCAGTGTCGATGAAGTTAATGTAAGGCTCACCAGTACGAAAGCGCGTCTCAAGGATACGATGCCATAGCTCACGGGCAGGGATAGTCTCCCGCACAGTCTTGTCATTAGGGTCAATCAGATCCCAGTCAGTGCCTTGGGAAACTGCCACCATAAAGTCATAAGATACGTTAATAGCGTTATGAAGATTGAGGCACTTACGATTAGGGTCACCGCCAGTAGGTACACGTATATTAAGAAATTCAATAATGTCGGGATGAGAGACATCAAGATACGCCGCATAGGAACCCTTCCGTGTTTTGCCCTGACGATATGCTGTCATGTCTGCATCAACAGTCTTGAGGAATGGAATGGGACTAGGTGCGATATCGCTAGTAGAACGGATATCAGACCAATGACCTCCTACTCCACCGCCTAGTACAGATAGCCACCGTAGCTCTGTTGAATGTGCGATCAGGCCTTTAAGTGTATCTGGTACGTAGGACAAGAAGCAAGAGATAGGAAGTCCTCGAGGCTTCTCACCTGGGAGAGGTGCATTTGAGAGTACTGGGCTGGCAAACATGAACCAACCTTTTGCTGCGTACTCGTAGATGCGCTGGGCGAGCTCCATGTCCCCGTAGCTGTAGGCAACTGCTGCTCTTGCATACGCCTGATCTGGGATGTACTCATCCTTTCGCATGTAGTAGTCTTTGAGTAGTTTGTCGGCTTGTTCTGTATATTCATATTGTTTGTCTAGTAGTTTAATTCCCAGATGTTCCATTCAGTCTTCCCAGTCTATAAGTTTTTCTAATCTATCCGCTTGGTCTTCGATGAGATCCTCAAACCTGTCCACTATATCTTCTGAGGTTAGGTTTAACTCTTCCACCAAAGTCATCTCGTCTAGGGACTTGAGCCGTTCTTGTATTTCTGTCAGTGTCAATGCCATAGAGGAACCTAATATTATATCACAGGTTTACGTTTTTGTCAAGCTCATCTACAACTAATTGAGCATACCCAGCGATATCTAGCCATGAATCCCGATAGTTAGGATCACCATTTAAGATTCTAGCTAACTTGTTGGAGATAAGATCCAGGCTCTCCTGCTGATACCACTCCAGGCTGTTGTTCCGCACGTTGTAAGAACTTCGGATAACATCCTTTAACATCTGTGAAGTTTGTGCAACGCACCTGTACGATCCATATCGGTCACCACGTTGCTTCAGGGTTTGTTCGATTTCATTCATGTTCTTTTAATCCTCGGGTCATGTATCCATTGATCTTCACATTTAACTGGCTCGGGAGCCGGAACCTCAAAGAAGTCGGCTATCCCACAACCAGTAAGGTTAACTAGCAGCAACAGGGCTATCAGTCTTTTCATACTTCTTCCTCAAGTACTTTAAGCTCACAGGCATCTCGTCAAAGCTTCCGTTGTCCACCTCATGCAGCATCCAGACACCACGCCAGTAGTTGTTGCCTTGTGCTCCAAGGTAGTCCTCATCATGTAGGTAGCAGCATCCTGAGAACAGACCAGTAAGCTGAGACCCATCTGCACGGTTCGCATAGGCTATCTGACGGCCTTGTACGTGTCCCATGACAGCAGACATATGACGCTTGGTCAGCAGGGCAGCAGCGGACGCTACAGGCCTTCCCATCACCCCACTTGTAAAGAAATGACAATAAACCACGCCGTCAATAACAACAGGAGTAAGGTAATCAAACACCTCCCAACCAGCCTCTTCGTATCCAAGGTCTCCCATGCCAATTGTTCCATCAAGTTTTGGATCTCCTTCAACGGCTCGGGCAATTCGCTCTTCATGGTTTCCGAGTGTGAGGACCATTCGGGGTTTGTATTGTTTCTCTTTGTTTTTTCGTTGTCGCTCATTAAACTTCCTCATAGGGTCCAGCAATAGGTTCATTGCATACTTGGTTACTTCGATGTCCGTTTTGTAACGCCTGCCTTCAAAGCTCTTCTTGCCTACGTCATAAGATGAAAGGCTAGGCATATCAGAGAAGTCTCCAATGTTGATGATAACGTCAGGCTTCTTGTCAACAATATATTGCCCAACCCAGGATAGATACGAGAGATCGACTCCATCTTTAACTTGACAATCAGGTATTACTAAATGTGTTCGGCTGCTCATTCTTTACTTGCTCCTTAATGTTATAGCCATAGGCTGCACCGAGGAAATCTAAAAACATATCGTGTACGTCTTGCCATGATGCCCAGTCACTGACTTCGATCTCTTTGGTCAGGACATCTCTTACTGTCTCTTCTCCAGGGTAAATCTGCGCTTCATGCACAAACTTGAACTTCATCGTTGGTGCTTTCTTAATCTCTTCTACCTCGTAGGGTACACCACTCACTCTCATGATCTAGCCTCCTTCAATAATCTAAAAAAGTATTCAGCATCTACAACTACCAGGGGGCATCTTCGATTCTGTTTAATAACGACAACAGCTTCTCGCGCTTCTGGCGTGTTTGTTTTTGCTTGGTCATAGTAACCGTATACGGCAATTCGATCCCTTGACTTGCACTCCACAGAAATGCCAAGTCTCTGTCCCGCTCCTGCGCTGAAGAGGATATCTTCCCCACCCGCCCCCATACTGGTTGATCGGATGTCTTCAATGGTTAGTTCCTTGAAGTTCGCTAGTAACTGGTCCCGAGTCCATTGCTGTAGTAATCTTCCTTTGTTCTTTGCGCTGCTTGGTTTCAAGGTTAATTGCCCTTCGTTTAATGATCCACGCTTTCGGTATGTGCATTCTAGCATTACTCATTGTCTTTGACCATGTAGCTGCAACCACGATTGCGTCTTTCGTTTCATCAATAATATACCCTACTGTGTGACATGCATGCAAGGAAGCTTTGACATTCTCTTCCCAGCCTAGATCTGCTACTGCATCAACCCACTCTAAGTAGACAAGCTTGGGGGTTGCCACAACTCGTTTTCTTTTCTTCTTATCCATAGTAACTGGGCCATCTCCGTCATGCGGTGAATATCGTTGTCATACGCCGCAAGAACTGCGGTGAATAGTTCCTGCTCGGTAAGAGCATCACCAAGGATCTTATCAGCTTTCTTAGGACCAATGCCTTTAAGACCAGGAATGTTGTCCACTCTGTCCCCAGTAAGGACTTGCTTGTAGAAGGTTCGTAGTGTGTCATCCTCATCAACAAAGTACTTGTGATCCTTGTTGAAATTATAATGCCAACCGCGAATCATGTCAAGGTCTTTGTCGATACTATAGATCATGTAATCCTCAATGTCCATTGTATAGGCTTTAATCCCTATAGCATCGTCAGCTTCTTGACCTTCCACAACTTCAAATCCCCAAGACTTTACGAGGTATTCCCGAAGGAGCTCGTAGTGCTGCGGCTTAGGGGCACTCCTGTTCCCTTTGTAAGGGGCTTCCTTGGCTATCTCCACACGATAATTGTTGGAGCCTGTCAAGTACCCTTGATAGTCACCTATCTCAGGCATCATGATTAGGTCTTCAACAAATGAGGCCATCCTAGAAATGGCAATACCCTTGCTCTCCCCTTCGGAAGCGAACCCCACTCGGTATACAAAGATATCACCATCTAGAATAGCCAGCATTACTTGACCTTAAACTTGTCGAGGAAGTCAGCCATCTGACGCAGGGCAGTAGCTGCTACCTTCGTAGAGTTAAAGGTGTCATCGTTAATGATGACTTCACCACTCGGATAGACAGAGAACTGAAAGGTGTCAGGCCAAATACCATGAAGGTCAGGCACTTCTACCTCGTACACCGCACGATTCTCCTTGACAGATCCTGATACTACTGGTTTCTTTGCTGCTTTGGTCATTCTAGTCTCCTTAAAGTGCTTCGGTTAGATCTTCGGCTGGCTCATCCTTGGTGTACTCAATGAGATCAGTCACGATTAGTTTGTTGATACCTGCTCCAATACCTTTGTTGCCAGCATTGTTGTATTGATACGGCTTAATCAATGCGACACCTTTTGACCCGTTACCAATCTTGACGTTGATTGGGGCTCCGTTCTCATCCACCACAGGGATGGGATAGTTCGCTGATTTAGCAGTGACAAAGAAACCCTTGTCATCATACTTGGGGTTAGTGCGAACGCTAATGCCCATGTCTTCGAGTGCCTGGATCGCATTCTTGGACAGATTACAAAGGTCAACCTGATACTTGCCTGACTTTACATTACGCTCGGCTGTATTGGCCCACATGATATCAGCTTTTACTTTGATTGGTTTCAATTCCATTTAGTTCTCCTGAACAAGTTAAGTTAGTACTACTATTATACCACACTATTGCAGGGTTAGCAAGTTCTCTGGAGCCCCGCTCTCCAGTGAGTGATCGAGCATATCATACACTAGCCCTACCATCTCAAATGCTTCATCTAATTCTACTGAGGATCGTGCATTGACCTGACCATCCTTGACTCCGATTATAACAAAATTTTCCTGGGTTGTCAACCAGTCAATCAGATCCGTCCATACTTTCATTTGCTCTGGTGTTAAACTCAATGCGTGTCTCCCCAATTGTTACCTATATTTGCCTCGCCGTCAAGTGGACATTGCAAGTTAAACTTCTGCCCTGCTTGACGAATACTTTGAATACCCATAGCTGCTACCATATCAGCGTCCTCCTCAGCTACCTCGATCTGCCACTCGTCATGCACGTTAGCGACAAACCTAGCGTCCAGTTTCATGGTCCTGATCTTACGATCTAGCAGCACCAGGGCCTTCTTCATTACAATTGCACCAGCACCCTGTAAGAGCGTGTTAAGTGCAGCGTGTGCGGAACGAATTTGCAGATGCCTTCCGTCCAGCCCTTTAATCCAGCCTTTCGCAGAGTCCCTCTCAACTTTTGTTCTGAGTGCTTTGAGCGCGGGAGTGTTATCAAGAAATTTCTGTAAGATCCCCTGACCCTTCGCTTGGCTAACACCAGCAATAGTTGCGATTTTCCCTGGTCCGCAGCCGTATAGCAGGGCATAGATGAAAGTCTTCGCCTGATCCCTGGTTGCCAGTCCCGCAGATACTTGGTTTTTGGTGTGAATGTCAGTACCGTCCTCTTTCCTCCCCTCAACAACCGCTTTAGCATACTCCTTGTCTCCCATATAGTGAGCCAGCATACGTAGCTCTAATCCTGATGCATCAATACCAACCAGTTTATAGCCCCCTGGTACGATCCAGCATTCTCTGCACTCCTTACCCCACGGACTACCTGAGGAAGGCACCTGAGCCATATTAGGGCTGTTGTGTGTCATCCTACCTGTGACTGCTCCGTTGGTGAACACCTTACCGTGAACCCGTCCATCTTCGGCTGCACACTCAAGCCAGGATTCAACCTGAGCCACCCGTTTCTGAATGAGCAGGTACTCGGCAATCTTTCTTGCTTCTGGTATATCAACTCCAGCCAGTACTGATTCATCAACCACCACCTGTCCTTTCTCAGTGAACTTATTGGGCTTCCATCCAAGTGATTGGAGTCGCTTAGCAATCTGTTGACGTGAGCCTGGGTTGAATGTTTCGATGTCATCCTTCAGCCTCTTACCAGTTTTCTCAGAGTAACGCTCAGTGACAATTGGAGGAAAGATAGCTTGGAGATCCTCTTCGATCTGGGAAAGCGTTGACTTCCAATCGGCAACGAGACAAGTGGCTTTTGTTCTGTCGAGTAGAAATCCATGCTGCTCCTGAGCTCTGATGATTCTTGCAACTTCATGTTCGAGTTCATTGCTTTCACCCCAATCCTTGAGTTCGTTGGTCAATCGTTTATACAACTCATGTGTTACGTGTACGTCTTGAATACAGTAGTCAATCATCTCCTGACTTAGACCGAGATCGAAGTCGCTGAAGCTCCCTTTGTTTTTCCCTAGCCTCTTCCCCCATGCGTCTAGACTGTGCCCGCCCTCTAGCTGGGGATTCCACAGCCTGCTCATCACTAGCGTATCTGCTACTGGGTTCGATTGCGTCTTCAAGTTCCATCGCTGATTCAATATCGGTAAGTCGAACGAAATGAGATTGTGTCCAACGAGTCTGTCGCTTTCCTTTAAATACTCGCTCAACTTTTTTGGTTCCGTCCATACGTTTACTTCCCCCGTCTCTGTGTCTTTGGTAACGCAGCACCAAATGGTGTCATGCTTGGTGTTTGTTTCAATGTCAAGGATTATTGTCCTATAGTCCATCAGTAAAGGTTTCCGTCATTCGTCCAGTCATCTTATCATAGTACAACGAACAAGCTGGTCCTGTCATGCCAGAGAAACGATTCTTCAGTACTCGAACCCTGGTGGTGTGACGGTCCTGTAGATCTTCTGCCTGCCCGTTGCGCTCCAATCCTATCACAAGATCAGACAACTGTCCAATACTACCTGACCCTCGAAGCTGGCTCAAACTTGTAGCTGCACCTTCCTCATGGCCCTTGGTGTCAGGACGCTTCAGGTGTGAGACAGCGAACAGGCACACTCCAGTCTCTGCTACGATCATGCGTAGCTTGGTCATGATCTCGTCCAAAGCTTTGCGCTCGTCACCATTCTCCTGACTTGACACAACGATACTTACGTGATCAAGGAAAATGTATTTACAACCAAGAGCTTTTGCCATGAACCGCACTCTGGAGATGATGTTGTCAACTCCCGTGCTACCAAAATGATCAAACAGATAGAGCCTATCAGTTCCAAGAGTATCCTCAAAACTGAAACGAAGTTCTTCATCACTTGCCTCCGCGTCTGGTAGGTGTAGTGGCTTGTTGATGGACAGACTCATCAGGCTGCGAGCAGTCTTCTTAACAGATTCCTCCAGGAACATCAAGCCAATATTATCGTTGGTGTTCTTCAGGGTGTGATAGACAATCTCACGTAGGAATTGTGACTTGCCTAACCCAGAGCCTGCAGTGACAGTGATGAGCTCACCAGTACGGATGCCATAGGTCAGTTCGTTCAAGCCAGAGAACGGGTACATCACCTCTGCTCTTTCGACTGGCTGGTTGACAAGACTCCACAAAGTACTGCCACAGACGATGCCATCTGGTACGTACTGTTCTGACTTCCACCATTGGTCTACGAATCCTTTTGATTGTTGTGCGGCGAGATAGTCACACGCATCTTTGAGCCCTTGCTCATGTTTGAACACTCTAGCTTTGGTTCCAAATAGTTCAGCAACCTGAGCAGCAGCAGTTCTACCTTGTTCGTCAGAGTCAAAGCAGATAACCACATTCTCGAACGAGTCGATCCACTCATAATTCGCCTTGCAATCTGCAAGTGCTGACCCTGCACCGTTTCGTATACTGACAACAGGATAACGTGAACCCAGCATTTGATACGCTGCGAGCGCGTCAAACTCTCCTTCGACAAGCGTGACATACTTCCCTCCTTTTGTGAATAGCTGCTGACCGAAGAGCCCTGCTTCCTTCCAGGAACCCTCGATGCTGAATTGCTTTTGTTCTGTCCCTCTTTTCTTGTAGGCTACAAGCTGCTCAGAGCCATTGTAATAGGGGAAATAATAGTGATTGTTGGTGATACCGACACCATAGTCCAGACAAGTGTCCCTGGCAATGCCCCTGGAAGCCACGGAACGGTACTCTAGAGCCGTTGGTTGGACCAGGGTAAGGGTATGCATAGTCATCTTCTCTTTCAGCGGCGTAGAGACGCTATTGGACCGTCTTGTGACCCCACAGGAATAGCACTTGGTTCCCCAGTCATAGGTAGTCAAGGCATCAGACGAGCCACAGTCAGGACAAGGTTGATGGGATTGTAGTTGTTCAGCCATTAGAACGGTAGATCCTCGAAGTCAGTTGGGCTAGATTTCTTCTTCTCGAAAGCTTGACGCTGTTTAAAGAGGTCAGACAAGTCCTCAAACACCTTCTCCTTGCCTAACATTTCCATGTAGTCAACGACATCAGTGAGACAGAACCAGTAGCGTCCTTCCTCACAGGCTTGTTCGTAACCATCGTCATACATTTGGAGCTCCTCTGAATAGATTTAAATAGTAGTGATAAGAAGTAATAATAATAGTAATCATAAATATTAAATAAGGAACTAATAAGAAACTATAAAGTATTATTGTAGCACATTTTTTAAGAAAAGTCAAGAGGCTCATCATCTTCTGTCTCTCCATCCTCATGTTCTAAGTCTGGTCTGTCAACCACATCCATGTCATCCTCAACAAAGACAAAACACCTGTTGCACAGATCAATGTACTCGTTAGTGTGTGCTGACTTTCTTGTTGATTCATAGTCAGTCAGGATACAATCACAGGACAAACATCTCATAGTAGAACCCATTCCCTTGTTTCAGTGTGGTATTTATACAACAGTCCGTTGTTGCCTAGCCCAATGATGTTACCTTTTGGGTCAGATGTAATCCCTACAATCTCTAGGGGCTTTTTAGGTACAATGTCCATCAGTTCTTCGTCTGTTGAATCCTGACGTTTACTTCTTCGAGCCATGAGTTCTCCTGTTCTAAGCGTTTAACACGTTCTCTGACCATGCGAATCTCTCGCTCTAGTTCAGACATCATCTCTTCGTAGCGAAGGCTTACAATCGCTTCTACGGCCCTTCCAAAGCGATATACAGGGCCATCAGCAAAGGTGTTCAGATAACATTGCTGGTCCTTGGCGATAGCAATTAGTTCTGCATCACTGATGATCTCCTGCATACCATGTAGTTGACAAGGCCCAAGCTTCATTCGACATTCTCCTTGATTGTCTTGTAGTGGTCTACTTGGTGCATCTTACAGAACACCTCCCACAGCTTCCATTGTCGTAGTGCTGATACCTGCCACAATGCCATCAGCATGTTGTCCACCTCGTCCTGTGACATAGGCTGTCCATCACAGTGACGCTCGAACGCAGCTTTAAGGTCCGCCGTCATGTCTGCCTCATAGATTGCCTGCTCTAGATCGAATCGGTCCATTATTTCCTCTTAGTAGTTGACATATTGAGTTGACGTTCCATCAATGTGACACGATAGTCCGTTTCCTTCTTGTAAGTATACCACTCTTCTCGAATCTTTTCAAGCTGCATAACAGAATAAAGTGAAAACGCACCCAACAGTAATGCGCCGATAGAAAAAATATAGTTCATGAATTGGATTGCTTCCATGTTAGGTTCCTTGAATAGCGACAATCATCAGGCCAATATTAGCCACAGCATAGGCCACGTAAGCCACAGAGAGCCCCACCTTGCCCTCGTAAGCGAAGGCTATGCCCGCACCTACGTAGAGCAGGGTTGAGACAATCAGAATCCACGTGCCTAGCGTCACACCAAGCCACGTCATACAGGCACCTCGCTTTCTAGTACTCGTTTCTCTAGCCATTTAATGTCTTGCTCCAGGTTATGAATCTTCGTGGTCAATGCTTTCTTGCAGTCCTCGAGTTCCTGGATCTTCTGCTCCAAGTACATCTCGTCTTCGTCTGCCACTTTGAGTTGCCTACGTAGTTCGTCACGCTCTGCCACAACGTCACCATAATCGTCAATGTGAACCCAATCCTCGCTATTATACCAGGACATTATATTCTCCTAAGAATAGATAAATGTTAAACCATAAATGAGTGCAAAGAATGCAATAGGGATCGCCAATCCCACGATGGCTTTCAATCAGTCTCCTTATTATTCGATGCTG